>Ga0209099_1000466_pt1 | contig 48160 bp, 43 predicted proteins | sample AD_JPNHW2_MetaG_FD_184430 | JGI IMG/M metagenome (GOLD analysis project Ga0209099, IMG submission 184430) | Active sludge microbial communities of municipal wastewater-treating anaerobic digesters from Japan - AD_JPNHW2_MetaG (SPAdes) (version 2) | ecosystem: Engineered > Bioreactor > Anaerobic...
GGATACCATTTGTGTCGAGTTTGGTGTTACCATCAACGAACTTAACTTTCGTTGTAGTGTCAGGAACATTACTGATACAAACTAAAATTTTCATTCTGTTCGGATTTAATTATCTATTTATTTCTTTATTTACTTATTGCAATACAATTAATTACATCAATAATGTGGTTTGCAATCAATTTTAAAACGAGCGTACAAAGATAAAATAAAATGGAAAAATACCATGATTTTATTAATTCAGTTGATTGTTAGTTGATTAACAAGAGTTAAGCCGCTAATTCAATTAAATTTGACTTTTGGTGCTACACTTCAATTTCAAGATTATGATTGATTAATTAAATGGTATAACTTTACCAAATTGATTTTAAATTCCAGCATCAATGCCACAAAGTTTAAAACCAAAAATAGTTTTCATCGGGGCAGGAAATCTTGCTACAAACCTTGCTATGGCCCTATTCAATGGTGGTTACCAAATAATTCAAGTATACTCTCGAAGCCAAGTATCGGCAGGAAATCTTTCATCAAAAGTTAATTCGCCTTTTACAACTTCACTTAAAGGAATTATACAAAATGCTGATTTATATATTATAAGCGTTCCTGATAAGGCAGTTCGAGAAGTTGTTGAGCAAATGCCATTGAATAAAGGTTTAGTAGTTCATACAAGTGGAAGTACTGATATTTCTGTATTGTCTAAATTTGGAGTTAACGGTTATGGTGTTTTCTATCCATTCCAAACATTCTCAAAAAACAGGATCATTTCTTTTGAAAACATCCCCATTTGTATTGAGGCAAGTAATGATGATTCATATAATAAACTATATCTAATAGCATCATCTATAAGTAATTCAATAATTAAAATGGATTCTAGTACCCGCTCATGGCTTCACCTCACAGGAGTTTTTACAAACAACTTTACAAACCATCTTCTTGCTCTTTCGCAACAAATTTCAAAGGGAAAAGGATTTGACTTTAATCTGCTTAAACCCTTAGCCATTGAAACCATTCAAAAAGCCTTTGATATAAGCCCTGCTAATGCTCAAACTGGACCTGCTATAAGATTTGATATTGACACAATAAAGCTTCACGTTGAAAAGCTAAAGGAATATTCACCCGAATTGGCCGATATATATAAAGCGTTAACTTTAAGCATTCAATCTTCAATACACAAAGAAGATTAATTATCTGATTATTAAATAATTTTAAAATGCAAAACTTTAAGGAATTGCTAAGAAATGTAAAAGCTTTTGCTTTTGATGTTGATGGTGTTTTTACCGATGGAACAGTCATACTTCACCCTTCAGGTGATTTAGTTCGTACTACAAACACTCGCGATGGGTATGCTGTTCATGTTGCTATCGAAAGGGGATTTCCTATTGCTATCATCTCCGGTGGCAAATCCGAATCGGTTAGAGATCGTTTTAAAGGGTTAGGAGTTACAGATATATATTTAGGGGCATCGGACAAAATTGAGGCCTTGGAAGATTTTCGATATAAATACGGTGTTGAACTTTCAGAGATACTTTATATGGGCGACGATCTTCCTGATTTTGAAGTAATGAAAAAAGTTGGAATTCCTACCTGTCCATCCGATGCAGCACCAGAAATTAGAGGAATATCAGTCTACGTTTCTAATCATAGCGGTGGAAAAGGATGTGTTAGAGATGTAATTGAACAAGTTTTAAGATTAAATGATAAATGGGGTCCCTCATCTATTAATAAACAGTAACTTTTTACTTTATGTATAAAATTCTCAAAGTAATTAGATATAAAAATCTATTAATAGTTGCCGCTACATTATATCTAGTGCGGTATTGTATTGTACAACCTCTACTTTATTCAAAAAATCTCGATTTACAACTTGATAGCTTAAGTTTTCTACTATTAACACTAGCAACTGTATTTATTACAGCTGGCGGCTACGTAATAAACGATTATTTCGATACTAAAACAGACTTAGTAAATCGTCCTCAAACTGTAATAATAGGTCGTTCGCTTAGCCGTAGAATGGCAATTACCCTTCATACAGGGCTTAATCTAGTTGGTATCATTTTCGGTTTAATTGTTTCGATTAAAGTAGGCAAACCCTTTCTTTCTTTGCTTTTCGTAATTGTTACAGGCTTGTTATGGTTCTATTCAACTACTTATAAAAGGCAATTCCTTATTGGTAACCTTATGGTAGCGCTGCTAACAGGGATAGTTCCTTTAATTACCATTCTTTTCGAGTTTCCCCGACTTTACTCAGTATACTGGCAAATGGTAATTAAATTTGATATTCATCTTGGTATTATTACCTACTGGGTTGGAAGTTACGCTATTTTTGCTTTTCTACTTACACTAGTGCGCGAAATAATAAAAGATATTGAGGATTTTGAAGGAGATCAGGTTTTTGGAAGAAACACACTGCCTGTTTATCTTGGTAAAAAAAACGCTCGAATAGTAGCTGCTTCAATCCTAATGTTTACCCTTATCTCGTTGGTCTTTCTTTTTGCAAAATATTTGAACTACCTACCATCTGGGCAATTCGACTATTATACCTTTAGCTACTTCTTAGTACTTATTGTAATCCCTATTTTTATTTTGTTAATAATGCTTCTAACTGCAGAAAAGAAGGAAGATTACCATAAATCGAGTCAGCTAAATAAGCTAATAATGCTTTTCGGACTTCTCTATACCATCCTCTTTCGTTTTTTAATTGTATAAAATGCTTAGCGATATATTAAAAGGTAAAAAACTGGTACTTGCGTCAAAATCTCCGCGTAGACAGCAACTACTCCGCGAACTTGGTGTCGAATTTGAAGTTAGGACTAACGGCGATGATGAAGAACTATTCCCGGATAATTTATCGATGACAGAAATACCTATTTACCTTGCCAGGTATAAAGCACTTCCTTTGATCGGAAAACTAAAAGCTAACGAAATTCTTATTACATCTGATACTATTGTTTGGTGCAATGGGCATGTTCTTGGAAAACCAAATGATGAAAATGATGCCTACAAAATACTTTCTCTTCTTTCGGGAAATAAGCATACTGTAGTTACAGGAGTTTGTCTTTCGACTCAATCAAAGGCAAAAACATTTTTTGCCACGACTGATGTTTATTTTAAAAACCTTTCAGACGAAGAGATCTTGTACTATATAAAAAAATATAAGCCTTTTGATAAGGCTGGTGCCTATGGTATTCAGGAATGGATCGGATTCATTGGAGTTGAGCGGATTGATGGTTCGTACTTCAACGTAATGGGACTCCCTGTTCAGCAACTCTATACCGAATTACAAGATTTTGTTCAAGATACATAGACCAAATTGTAAGTTTGATTATTTTTAGCATTCACATGAAATAAATAAAACATTATTATACCATGAAAAAACTAGCATTATTTCTTGCCCTTTACCTTGTTATTTCTTTTAACCTGAAAGCCGATGAGGGGATGTGGTTGCCTATTCTAATGGGGCAAAATATTGATGAAATGAACAGGATGGGTTGTAAACTTACAGCTGAAGATATTTATAGTGTTAACAATACTAGTTTAAAAGATGCAATAGTACTATTTGGTCGAGGTTGCACAGGATCTCTAATCTCCAACCAAGGGTTAGTTATTACTAATCATCATTGTGGTTTTGGAGCAATACAATCGCTTTCAACTGTTGATCATGATTTTCTAAAGAACGGATTCTGGGCTACAGAAAAAAATCAAGAACTCCCGGCTCAAGGCCTTACGGTTTCTTTCCTTGTTAGAATGGAGGATGTAACTTCAAAAGTGCTAAATGGTATTGATTCAGAAACTAGCGAATCAAAACGCGACTTAATAATAACAAAAAACATCGATGAACTGAAGAAACTTGCGAAGGAAGGGAATAATTATAAAGTTGAAATTAAACCATTTTATTATGGTAATGAGTACTATATGATGGTATATGAAGTGTTCCAAGACATTCGTCTTGTTGGTGCTCCTCCTTCTGCAATTGGTAATTTTGGAGGTGATACAGATAATTGGGTGTGGCCTAGACATACAGGTGACTTTTCGATGTTCAGAATTTACGCTGATAAAAATAATAACCCGGCTCCCTACTCTACCGAAAATGTTCCTTATAAACCAAAAAAATATTTAACTATCTCGTTGAAAGGGGTAAAACCGAATGATTTTACTATGGTTTACGGTTTTCCTGGAACAACTCAGCAGTATATAACCTCTCAAGCTGTTGATTTAATTGCCAACTATCAGAATCAGAATAAAATAACCCTTAGAGATATCCGCTTAAAAGTCATGGACTCATACATGAAAGGAAACGATACCGTTAATATAATGTATGCCGATAAGCAAAAGGGTGTTGCAAATGCTTGGAAAAAGTGGATTGGTGAAAGTTCTGGACTAATTCATTTTAAAGCAGTAGATAAAAAAATTGAACTTGAAAAAGTGTTTGATCAGTGGGTATTATCTGATCCTCAAAGATTGAAAGAATACGGTCAGATTCTGCCAACATTTCAGAAATTGTATACAAACTATAAACCACTTGCAATCACAAGTGATTACAATAGAGAAGCCATTAATTCTATTGAACTAATAAACTTTGCTTCAAACTTCTCTCAAATTATATCAGAGTATAGTAAAAAAGATCCAGATCCAAAAAAAATAGAAACAATGCTAAATTCGCTTCGAAATACTGCAAAAGGGTTTTATAGCGAATTCTACTTACCAATTGATAGAGATATATTTGCATACATGATTCAGCAATTTTATAACAACGTTCCCCAGGATTTTCAACCCCAGTTCTTAAGTACTGTGAATAAACAGTATCAAGGTAATTGGGGAAACTTTGCAAACGACATATACAATCAAACAGTTTTTGCCGACAGCATTAGACTTTTTACATTCCTAAACAGTTTCGATACCTCAGCTGTATCAACAATTCAAAACGATATTATATATAAAATATATTCACAATTTTTCATGACATTTAATAGTAAAATTTCTAAAAGATATGGTGAAATATATGATTCACTTTCTATCAACTATAGAATTTATATTAAAGCATTAAAAGAAATGCAAACAAACAAACATTTCTTTCCTGATGCAAACTCTACCCTAAGGGTTAGCTATGGTAAGGTAGCAGGATTTTCGCCCCAAGAAGCCGTTGAATACTCATATCTAACAACAATAGATGGAGTAATCGAAAAAGATAGTAAAAAGGTATATGATTACGTAGTACCCGAAAGGTTAAAAAAATTGTACTTAACGAAAGATTATGGTCGATATCAGTCTGAAGGTACACTACCTATTGCTTTTATAGCAACAAATCATACTTCTGGTGGTAATTCAGGAAGCCCAGTGTTAAATGCAGAGGGACAATTAATTGGATTAAACTTTGATAGATGCTGGGAGGGCACAATGAGCGATATTATGTATGACCCTAAGGTATGCAGAAATATCACTCTTGATATTCGTTATGCTCTTTTTGTTATCGATAAATACGCCAATGCAACTTCTCTTTTAACTGAAATGAAGATTATCGAATAGATTGCTTTTAACTTACATAACTTAACCCAATAAGAATCATCTTATTGGGTTTTCTTTTTCTATTATTTTGGTCATTCATAATTCGATTTTTGGGCCAGAAACAACTGTCCAAAAGTATAATATTAAACATATAAAAACCCGCATTAATAATACAAAACATGATAAAAATCATGTAATGCAATATGCCTAAATTTTATATTTGATAATGAATATCAGTTATTTAAGAAATTATTTATTGTTATTCAACTAACATTGTTATCATATTAACAATAATAAATTCAAATTCTAAAACGTAAGGAGAATAAAACATGCCTGAAATTAAAGATCTGGTTAAAAACCTTGCTCAGAAACATGGGAAAAACAGGGAAAGCCTAATACCCATTTTGCAAGGTGTAATCCAAGCGGAAAGGTACATTTCTGATGAAGCGATGACCGAAATTGCACGTGAGCTCGATATGTCAGCAGCTCAGGTTTATGGTACAGCAACCTTCTACTCATTCCTTGACACGCAGCCTAGGGGAAAGTATGTTATAAGGGTTTGTAGAACCATTTCGTGTGCTATGAAAGGTAAAAACCTTATCAATCAAGAGATTGAAGATCTTCTTAAGATAAAAATTGGAGAAACTACTCCTAACAAGAAGTTTTCATTTCTTGAAACCAACTGCCTTGGATGGTGCCATAAAGGTCCGGCTATGCTTGTTAACGATGAAGCATACACAGATCTAACTCCCGAAAAGGTACGTGAGATTATTAACCAGTACATGAAAAAGTAATAGGAGATTAAGCCATGTCATATACCAACTTAAAACGTGTTGACCTGATTTTTGACCAGGATTTCAATCCTAAGGAAATCATAAAAAATGCTTGGGGAAAAACTAACGATCAAATTATTAATGAACTACTTGAGTCTGGACTTAAAGGTCGTGGTGGAGCGGGTTTCCCTACCGCTTTAAAATGGAAATACACTGCAGAGCAACCTGAACCAGATAAATATATTATTTGTAACGCCGATGAAGGTGAACCTGGAACCTTTAAGGATCGTGAAATCCTTTTTAAAGTACCTCAAAAGGTTTTCGGAGGTATGGCTGTTGGGGCAAAGGTTATTGGAGCAAAAGAGGGTTACCTATACCTTCGTGGTGAGTATCGTTTCTTACTTCCTGAACTTGAAAAACAGCTCGATACTTTTCATACTACTCTAAATGAACTTAAAATCGATTTCAATATCAAAATTATAATGGGTAGTGGCGCATATATTTGTGGAGAGGAAAGCGCTCTATTCGAATCAATGGAAGGACATCGTGGTGAACCACGCAACAAACCTCCCTACCCCACTGTTTCTGGTTTCCGCAAAAAACCAACCGTTATCAATAACGTTGAAACATTGGTTTACGCATTCATGATTTGCAAGCATGGTGCTCGCAAATTCAAAGAGTTAGGAACAGCTGATTCTAGAGGATCAAAAGTGTTCTCTATTTCCGGAGATACTCCTAAATCAGGTATTTACGAACTTGAACTTGGTATGACCGTTGAACAATTCGTTGAAGAATTTGGCGATGGCGATACAAAAGCTGTTCAGGTTGGAGGTGCATCAGGTTTCTGCGTTCCTCGCAAGAAGTTTAAGGATACCATTATCGGTTTTGAGGGTGTTCCAACTGGAGGTTCGATGATGCTTTTCAATAGCTCACGTTCTATGTACAATGTGCTTCACAACTACTTGGAATTTTTTGAAGAAGAATCATGCGGACAATGTACTCCTTGTCGAGTAGGTTGCCAGCAACTAATTAGAGGTATTGAAGCTGTTAAGAAAGGCTATAAACATACGACTTACCTTGAAAATCTTCAAAGGTTAGCTCAAACAATGAAGATAACTGCTAAATGTGGTTTAGGTCAAAGTGTGGCTAATTCATTCTTCTCAATAGTTGAAAACTTCAAAGAAGAGATGATCTACTAAGCGTTAAACATTAAAAAGTAAAAAAATGTCAAAAAAGATAAATCTCAAAATAGATGGTATTCCTGTAACTGTTGACGAAGGAACAACCATCCTTAAAGCTGCTAAAGAGCTTAATATTCATATTCCAACCTTGTGCTATCACGACGACCTATGCATTGCAGGGAATTGCCGCGTATGCGTTGTAGAAATGAAGGGTTCTAGGAACCTTCCAGCTTCTTGCGCAATGCCTGTTTCCGAAGGTATGGAAATCATGACAAATACCCTAAAGGTTCGTACTGCTCGTAAACATATAATCGACCTTCTACTTAGTGAGCACAATGCTAAATGTACAACTTGTTACAAAAACGGTAATTGTGAATTGCAAAATCTAGCATCAGAGTACAAGATCTCTGAACCAATGTTTATTGATTTGGTACCTCATAAGCATTACCAAATGGATGCATATTCACCTTCAATTATAAAGGATGATAGTAAATGTGTTCGCTGCCAACGTTGCGTTAGAACATGTGAAGAACTTCAGCATGTAAGCGCCCTCGGTGTTGCATACAAAGGTGATAAGATGAAGATTTCTACCTTCTTCGAAAACCCAATGTTTGAAGTTGTTTGTACTAATTGTGGTCAGTGCGTAAACCGCTGTCCTACTGGAGCTCTTGTTGAACGTAACTACCTCGATGAGGTTTGGGCAGCAATCTATGATCCAGACAAGCATGTGGTTGTTCAAACTGCCCCTGCTGTTCGTGTTGCTTTAGGTGAAGATCTTGGTTTTGATGCTGGTGAAATTGTAACTGGTAAAATGGTTACTGCTTTAAAACGGCTAGGCTTTGATTCTGTTCTGGATACCGATTTTACTGCTGATTTAACCATTATGGAAGAAGGATTTGAACTTTTGGGTAGACTGAAAAAAGCCTTAGTTGATAAAGATCCAAAGGTTAAACTTCCAATGGCAACCAGCTGCTCACCAGGTTGGATTAAGTTTATTGAGCATACTTACCCTGAGTATCTTGACAATCTTTCAACCTGCAAATCTCCTCAGCAGATGTTTGGATCTTTAGCTAAAACATACTATGCACAAAAGAGGAATATCGACCCATCAAAAATTATTTCTGTATCAATCATGCCTTGCGTTGCAAAGAAATTTGAAGCTGATAGACCAGAAATGCGCTCGAGCGGATTTAAAGATGTTGATTATGTACTGACAACCCGTGAGCTTGCAATTATGATAAAACAAGCCGGGCTTGACTTTACAGCTCTTCCAGAATCTCACTACGATAGCATAATGGGTGAATCTACCGGTGCTGCTGTAATTTTTGGCGCAACGGGTGGTGTAATGGAAGCTGCTTTACGTACTGCTTACGAAGTAGTTACTGGTCGTGAAGTTCCATTTAACGGGCTAAATATTACACCAGTTCGTGGTATGGACGGAGTTCGAGAGGCTTCAATAAAAATTGAGGGAACAACACCTGACTGGAAATTCCTTGAAGGGGCAGAACTTAAAACTGTTGTTGCTCACGGCTTGGTTAATGCCAAGAAAGTTATGGATAGCGTGCGTGATGGCAAATCAAACTATCACTTCATTGAAATTATGGCTTGTCCAGGTGGTTGCATTGGCGGTGGAGGACAACCTATTCCAACCAACATGGAGATCAGAAAAAAACGTACCGAAGCAATTTTTAGAGAAGATTCTGGTATGAAGATTCGAAAATCTCATGAAAACCCAGAGGTTGTTGCAATTTATAAAGAGTTTTTGCACGAACCGAATGGACACAAATCCCATGAATTGCTTCATACTCATTACAAAGCAAGACATAGATACTAAAACAAGAAAGGGCGGTAATTACCGCCCTTCTTTTTTACAAATACTTTCGATCCTCTTCTGGTATATCAAAATACTTCTCATATAGCTTCACATCTGTTCCAGCTTTTTGAACTAATTTGTCCTTAACAACATAGGTACATTTCTCTCCTACCACAACTGAGAAAAAAACATCAAATTCAACTCCTTTACTGTCAGCCATAATCATTTTTACAATATGAGGATTCTCCTCTCTATTCAGGGCAGCATGGCAAATAGGGCAAAATACAGTGTACTCATCACCTTCCACAATTTTAAAAGATGGATGTGATATTTTAGCATAATTGCCAATCTCAGGGTTTAGGAAAATCAAGCCTTTATTATTGGCCTTGGTTTTTACAGAAATAACAAGAGAATTCTCGATTCTCAATTGACCTCTGCAAATAGGACATAAAAAATCGTTTGCCATAATTTACCTCCCTTTGTTGGTTGTATTTATTAACTAATTTTATTACAATTTACATCATACATTAGCGAAAATCAACTGCTTATGTATCAAAAACTATTTAATTGAAAGAGAAAAATAAAACCTTAAAGTAGTGTCATGTTGAAACGTTGGGAACATAACGGATTTAGAACTCTTTTCTACTTCTCGCGTTGGTGTCAATAGTGCTATTGATATTTGTCAATTTTTACAATGACAAACAGCAACGATAAAACAAGCAAAATGTAGTGTTTTAACTTCCTCCAAACTTCTATTAACTAATACCTTTGGGGTAAATTAATAATTCGAAAATATGAACCAGAAAATAGTGCTTAAAAAGCAGGTTTTAGCCGTTTTTGTACTTATCTTATCGGCATCTGCTTTTATTTCATGCGAGAAGTATGTTTATGATCCTCCTAAGCTTGACCCAAACAAGCAAATAAGTTTTCAGAGTGATATAGTTCCTATTTTTACAAGTAACTGTAGCTGCCATGTAAGTGGAAGTCAAACTCCGAAATTAAGCCCTACAAAAGCTTATGATGCGCTTATTAATGGAGGGTACATTAACACTACAACACCTTCATCTAGCGGAATTTATACTAAAATTGCATCGGGTCATAATTCAGATGGTGTATCAGACCTTGATAGGCAAATGATACTTCAATGGATTAAACAAGGTGCATTAAACAACTAACACTAAAATAATAATCTAAACATAACAAATATGAAAAAGATTCTTTTTACACTTATGATGTTGGCGCTTTTAACACCAGCATTTTGCCAAGAAGAAGAACAGACCCAAACTCAGGACAAACCCGTAAAAAATACTTTTGAATCAGCAACTCTTATCGATAATCAAACTGTAATGACTCCTTTTAAAGGTGCATTAGAGCTTCAAATACAACATAGATTTAGCTTAATCGAAAACATCCATAACCTTTACGGTATATATGGTTCAGCTAATACTCGCTTAGGTTTAAACTACGGTATTACAGATAGGTTAATGGTAGGAATTGGAACAACAAAAGACTATAAACTCACTGACCTACAATGGAAATATCAAATTCTTCGTCAAACCAAATCGAATAGTATGCCTATTACTGTTGTTTACTATGGCAATCTAGTAGCTGACTTAAGAGATACTAGCGGTGGAACATTTGGCCCAACCAACGGTGATAGATACAAAGAGATGCATAGATTATCCTATTTTACTCAAATCATTGTTGCAAGGAAGTTTTCCGATAAATTCTCATTTCAAATTGCACCAAGTTTTTCATACTTAAACTCAGTAAAAAGAGGTTATAAGAATGCTAACTTGTCAATATCAGCTGGTGGCCGTTACAATGTATTTGGATCTCATTCTGTAATGTTTGAATATGACCAGCTACTTACAAAACAAGATTCTATTGTTACTGCGACCGGTAATTATGAAAAGAAACAACCTTTACCAAATGTGGCTATAGGATGGGAAATTGGTACAGCAACGCATTGTTTCCAGGTTTTTGTTGCAAACTATGATAAGATTAATAATCAATATAACTTGCTTTACAATACTAACGATTTTAGAAAGAAAAAATACTTATTTGGTTTCAACATCACAGTAAGATTCTAATTATTAACACACTACAAAAGAATGAGTTTTAAGTTTTTTAAGATAATTATTCTAACAATACTGGTGAATCTTTTATTCACCAGTATTTCTTTTGGCTTTAAGCTAAAAAAGGAGAACTGGAGGCCAGCCGATACAGTCAACTTTGTTTCTAAATTCTATAAGGAGAACGAAAACTGTCTCAAGTGCCATGGCCAAAATATATACGAATATCGAAACGAAGGCCAAGGGATAAACATTAGGCATATAATGAGCAACGAGAAAATAATCAATCGCGATGCTTTTTATAAGTCTAACCATAAAACCTTCAAGTGTACTGATTGCCATTCCGACGAATATCTTAAGTTTCCACATGCAGGCGAGTTAAGATTAGATCCAATTTATGGTTGCTTGGATTGTCATGGCAATGATCCAAAGTATGAACAGTTTAATTTTGAGGAAATTGAAGGAGAATACCAAAAGAGTATCCACTTTCAAATGGAAAAGGATGGATTCACATGTTGGAAATGCCATAATCCACATTACTACAAAATTTCTATAAGAAATACCGAAAACCTAAAGAATACAATTGCTTATGATAATAGTATTTGCTTAGGTTGCCATTCCGATTACTCCAAGTTCCAATTACTATCTGATAAAGAAGAGATCAACATAATTGATAAACACGATTGGCTTCCAAACCAAAATGTACATTTTAAAAACGTAAGATGTATTGAATGCCACACAAAAACTAATGATAGTATACTGGTTGCTCATCAGATTATGCCAAAGGATAGTGCAGTACGCCATTGTAACGAGTGCCATTCACAAAACTCTATGCTAATGGCATCATTATACAAATTTAAATCCAAAGAGCAAAGACAGGATGGATTCTTTAACGGAGTTATGCTAAACGAATCATATGTAATTGGTGCAAACAGAAACGAGTATCTTAATACTTTCAGTATTATCATATTCTTTTTTGTTGTTGGTATTGTAGGTGTTCACATTTTATTCAGATTTTTAAATAAAGTAAAACCAAAAAAGAAATGAGCCATAGATTGTATTTGTACCCAAAGTGGATTAGAGCATGGCATGTTTTTAACGCTTTACTCTTTATAATCCTTATTATCACTGGGATTAGCATGCAATACACTGATAAAGAAACTACAAGCAAATTCATAATTAGATTTGATAGAGCCGTTGCTGCTCACAATTTTACTGCTTTATTGTTAACTCTCAACTATATTATTTTTGTAGCAGGAAACGTACTGACTAAGAATGGTAGCCACTATCGTATTAATTGGAAAACCATATGGAAAGACCTTCTCATTCAGTTTAAATTCTATGCTTACGGGATGTTTAAAAAAGAACCTCACCCATTCCCTGTAACAGAAACAAGCAAATTTAATCCTTTGCAACGTTTTGTATACGTACTGGCAATGTTTGTTGGTTTACCTTTGCTCATTATCTCTGGTTTAGGTCTTCTTTTTCCTGAGATTACTATCAAAGGTATATTTGGTGTAAGCGGACTAATTTTAACTGATATATTACATATTACTGTTGGATTCTTCCTTTCAGTTTTCATGGTAATTCATATTTATACTTGCACTTTAGGTTCAAAGCCCTTAACCCTTTTTAAAAGTATGATAAACGGCTATCACGAATCTGATGAGCATTAATAAATTGTATTTTTTCTTGAACATTTTTTTTCAAATTAATAATTTGCATAGAAATTGTATTTAGAAAAGTAAACATTAAAATAACAGATTATGAAAACCTTAAAACAGATTCTTTTCCTAACTATGGTAATAGTTCTAGGAATTACTTTTACAGCAGTTGCGCAACAACAGAAACCAAAGCCTTGGGAAGTTCCAGCTAAATTTAAAGCAATGAAAAACCCTGTAAAAGTCGACGAAGCTAGCAATAACGCTGGTAAAATGCTTTACAATAAGAACTGCGCTTCATGTCATGGAAAAACAGGATTGGGCGATGGTCCAAAGGCTAGAGGCCTAGAAACCTTTCCTGGAGATTTCTCAAAGGGTGAGTACCAAAACCAAAGCGATGCTGACCAATTCTACAAAACAAAATTTGGTCGTGGAGAGATGCCTAAATACGAAGGGAAAATAGATGATGAAGGGATTTGGCAGATAGTTAACTACATGAGAACCTTTAAAAAATAGTGATTTTTAAAAAAGCCGTTTTACAAAACGGCTTTTTTGTTTCTATCCCTTCTACAATAATTCTCTCAATTAAAACTAAACTTTTTTAGTATAATATTGTTGAATTAAAAAACAACTTTAAATGAAAACACTTAAGCTGATTACATTGACATTGGTATTTGTATTTGGTTTGGCAAGTATTGCTAATGCCCAAAAAGCAAAACCATGGGAGGTTCCCAGTAAATTTAAAACAATGAAAAACGTTGTTAAATCAGATGATGCTAGTATTAAAGCAGGTAAAGACTTGTATACAAAAAACTGTGCATCATGCCATGGCAAAACTGGACTAGGTGATGGCCCTAAAGCAAGAGGTTTAGAAACTTTCCCAGGAAACTTCTCCGAAGCGAGCTTCCAATCCCAAACCGATGGTGATCTGTTCTTTAAGGTAAAATTAGGTAGAGAAGAAATGCCAAAGTATGAAGGGAAAATTGATGATGAAGGTGTTTGGCAGATAGTTAATTATATGAGAACTTTTAAAAAATAATACTTTACTAAAAATAAAAGAGGGCCATCAAAAATGGCCCTCTTTTATTTTCTAATAAGTTAACTATTTTTTTGGAGTCAACTTTTCAATCGAATTCTTTAAAAGAGCCTCAGTATATGCAGGATTATGAATACCTAAACTCTTATCTTCTTTAATTGTCTGGTAGTTAATGAAAGCACCAGCAACATCAGCTGAATAAGTTCCTGCATTACATAACCCAGTTGAAGCATTGTAAATACCAGCGGTTACAAGTTTAGCTTGTAGATCATCTAACAATGATTGAGTAAGAGCTTTTCTATCTGTAATCAAAGTTGCAAGTGTAGTTGCATTTGTATGACATGCAGTACATCCATTTGTTAACATCTTAACTGTTCCGTGTTGATCATATTCTAAACCTAGTTGGTGTCCTCCTGCCATAGTTCCATAAGGAGTTGCCATATGACAAGTTACACAACCATTTGAATTTTGTGTGTAGTGAGGATTTGTAACTGTTGAATAATCGCTAACAAAAGTGCCAGTTACTTCATAACCACCTTTTCCTAATAACATATTAGCCATTGGACCATGGTGGGTTCCCCAACGGGTCTGAGAAGATGAAAGTGTAACATCACTACCTCCAACTGTTGGTAAAGCAGGAGTCAATGATCTTGCCTGATGGCAATTTGCACAAAGGTTACTACTTCCTCTGTCGTATGTATTACCACCATGAGTTAATGTAACAGCATCGGTTGTTGTTAATGTCCAATCAGTCTCAGTGTATGTTTTGTGAATCTTATGACAGGTATAACAGTTTGGTTGTAAAGGATCTGTATACTTAACAGTATTAGATACTTTTCCATTAGCAATGTAATCAACAAAACCTTGGCTTACGTGGCATTGAGTACATGCAGCGCTTGAATTGTTTGCGTAAGCAGCGTTTTCTCCCATTGCATGAAAAGAACTATTATACTGACCCATTTTTTCTGCCATCTGCTGATCATTATTGTGGCATACCTGACACTGAGCAGTTCCTGTTGCTCCATCAATTCCATCCTGACCATTAACACCATCTTTACCCGCAGGTCCCTCACAAGAGTACAGAACAACACCTGTAAACATGGCTGTATAAATCAATAAGTTTTTGAACTTTTTCATATTAAATTGGTTTAAAGTTTTGGTAAGTAAAATTATGAATTATATAGGGGGTAATGAGAAATAAAGTGGTGATATTTTACAGCAAAAAACCATGATTAATATCAAATTTAAAATTGATATGGACGGATTAAATAAATGACATTTGTCATTTATTTTATTTATATTTGATTATTATCCTACATTTGGACGCTTTTAAAAACCAAAAATGGAAAAACCCGCTAACATTAACGATTGTAGGACCTGCCTACATAGATGGGAAAATTTTAAAAACCTAAATGACGAGCAATTGCAACTGCTTTGCAATCATCGTTATGAGGCTAATTTCAAACCAGGTGAAATAATTTTCAAAAAAGGTTCCCCAACATCTTCGGCAATCTTTCTTATATCTGGTATGGCTAAGGTATTTCTAGAAGGTCTCGATGGAAAGAATATTATTCTCTCTATTGCAAAACCAGGGGTAATGATTTCGGGCCCCGGAACCTATGGTGACATGCGACATCATTTTACTTTGACTGCTTTAACTAACGTTAAAGCATGTTTTATTGATATGGCGATCATCAAACAATTGGTAAGGGTCAATAGTCAATTCGCGGAGGGTTTGCTTACCGATATAAGTATGAAATCGTTACTAATGTACTATAAACTTATTGGTCTAACTCAAAAGAAAATGCCTGGACGACTTGCTGACGCTCTTCTATACCTTGCAAATCAAATATTTGAGTCCGAGGAGTTTGATATTGTGCTTAATCGTCAAGAACTTGGCGAATTCACTAATATGGCAAAGGAAAGTGTAATAAGAATTCTTAAGGACTTTGAGGATGATGGAGTAATTGAGTCGAACTGCTCTAAAATTAAGATACTAGATAGAAATAAACTTCAAATGATATCCGATAACGGATAAACAATTGAATCCTCATTTTGTTATAACCTTTTATTTACCGAGTCTCTTAAACTTAAATATCGCTCTTTGCGGTTGACGAATTAGATAACTACATAACCTATTAAATTAAATTGAGCCAATGAAAAAGCGTACCCTTTTCCTTTTTAGCTCCTGGTTTATGGGAGTATTGTTTACAATATTTGCAATTTCCATGGCAGTTGCCACTTTTATTGAGAATGATTTTGGTTCAATTGTCGCCCAAAAGTGGATTTATGGTTCAAAGTGGTTTGAATTAATTCTATTTCTACTAGTTGTGAACCTTATAGGACAGATATTCGAAAAACAACTGCTCAATAGAAAAAAACTTACAATCTTACTTTTTCACCTATCCTTTATACTTATTATAATAGGTGCTGGAATAACTAGGTATTTTGGATTTGATGGATCAATGCATATTCGGCAAGGTAGTACTCAGAATATTTGTACTTCTACTGAAAAATATGTCCAGCTTACAATAAAGGATGAATCCGGGAAAAAAATATTCGAAAACAAGAACCGACTTGATATCACTTCAAAATCAGTTGATAATTTCTCAAAAACTGTTTCTTTAAATAATAAGGATTATTCGATAAACCTTGTAGAATTTATACCTAATGCTATTGAAACAATAGTTGATTCAAAAGAAGGTGAACCATTGATTGGTATAATGATAAACTACGGTTTTATGATACGTCAGTCTAAAATCCTAAAACAAGGTGATATTCAAAATATTAGTGGAATCAATGTGGGATTTTCTTCGAATGATTCAATACCAATCCGATTAATTTTTGATAAAGACAGCTTTTACATTCTATCAAATGAGGATTTGATGGCAACAAACATGATGTCTCAACAAAAATCAATAGTTAAGAAGGGAGAGAAATCGCAAATAAAACCTATGGAAGTTTTTAACATAAAAGGTAAAGGGTTAGTTATTCAAAAGTTTAGTTCAAGTGGCGAAATTAAACTAGTTAGTCATAAACTAAACTCAAATGAGCCTTCGAGAAATGTTTTAAAATTTGAGGTTAAAGCAGGAAGTCATTCGAAAAATGTAAATCTTTGGGTTGAAGATGAAATGGAAACCTCAACTGAATCGATTCAACTTGAGGATAAAACAGTAGAACTTTCCTATGGCCCAAAAAAAATAATGCTTCCCTTTGGTTTAAAGCTTAATAAATTTATTCTGGATAGATACCCAGGATCAAATAGCCCTTCATCATATAGAAGTGAAGTAACCCTGATTGATTACGCGCATAAAACTGAGAAACCATACTCAATTTATATGAACCATATTCTAAAATATAAAGGCTATCGCTTCTACCAATCATCATATGATAAGGACGAAAGAGGAACAGTACTCTCAGTAAACCATGATAGGGTTGGAATGCTAGTTACTTATTTGGGATATATTCTACTTTTCCTTTTTATCATCCTTTCAATATTTAATAAAAACTCATTACTAAGGACAATTACCATAAACGCATGGAATAATTCTATGAAAAAAGCCGGTATCACAATTCTTGCAGTTTTTATTAGTAGCACTGCATTGTTGGGTAACGATCAGAAAGTGGTTGTTGATAAAAAAGTAGCCGACAACTTTGGCAACGTTTTGGTTCAGGATCAGAAAGGAAGAACTAAGCCACTATATACCCTTAGCAATGATATAATAAGGAAAGTAACAAAAAAGAATCAGTTTGAAGATTACTCTTCAATGCAGGTTTTCTTGGGGTTTTATACTGATTTCAATAATTGGAAAGATGTCAAACTTATAAAGGTTTCGAATGTTGATCTAGCAAAAAAACTTGAAATTACCGGTGATTATGCAGCATTTACCGACATTGTAGATTTAGAAACAAATAACTACAAACTTGGAAAATTAGTTGAAGAAGCATACTCTAAACCTGAGGGTTCAAGGAATAAACTCGATAAGGAAGTAATAAAACTTGACGAGCGTATTAATGTACTTTATATGATCTATACTGGAGAGTTCTTCAAGATATTTCCACTTAAAAACAAAACTTCAAACTGGGGCTCTCCTTATGAGGCCATAAAGTATGCACAAAGCGTAGAAGATTCATTGTACTTAAAAAACATAATGAGTTTGATTGTTGAATCTTCTCAAAAGGCCTCTATATCTAAAGATTACAAAGAAGTTGATGAGTATGTAAGTTCAATCTCCGATTATCAACGAAAATTTTCAACATACCCGCTACCCTCAGAATCAAAGGTAAACATTGAAATTTCTTATAATAAGGCTAAAATATTTGAAAAACTATTTCCTTATTATGCAACACTGGGGTTGATACTTGTTATTACTCTGATTATTAGCATTGTTTCAGGAAGGGAGAATAAACCGAAGCTTATCAAGTATTTAAATATATTATTAGTTGTTGGTTTCCTATTCCATACCCTGGGCTTAGCCCTTCGTTGGTATATTTCTGGCCATGCTCCATTGAGCAACGGTTATGAATCTATGATCTTCATATCCTGGGCAACGCTCTTGGCTGGTTTTATTTTTAGTAAGAAATCAAATTTCTCAATTCCTGCAACAGCAGTACTTTCTTCGTTAACTCTTCTTGTTGCTCATCTAAGCTTCATGGATCCTGAAATAACCAATCTTGTACCAGTTTTGAAATCGTATTGGTTAACACTTCATGTTTCAGTTATTATTAGTAGCTATGGGTTTCTTGGGTTAGGTGCAATTCTTGGGTTAATTGTATTGATACTCTATTCGCTATCATGTTTAAAAAATAGAGAACGAATTAGTAAAGCAGTAGAAGAACTTACTGTTTTGAACTATAGCACCTTAACAATTGGCCTGTATTTATTAACAATTGGAACATTTCTAGGAGCAATTTGGGCAAATGAGTCATGGGGACGTTATTGGGGCTGGGATCCAAAAGAAACATGGTCGTTAATTACATTGATAATTTATAGTATTGTTATCCATTCAAGAATGATAAAATCATTAAGAAGTATTTTTGTTTTTAATATTTTATCACTATTCGCCTTTTCATCCGTCTTAATGACCTATTTTGGTGTAAACTACTATCTATCTGGTCTACATTCATACGCAAGTGGCGATCCTATTCCAGTACCTTCATTTGTGTACATTACAGTTTTTGCACTTATTCTGCTATCTGTTTTTGCTTCAACTAAGTACAGAAAATTCGAAACTAGCGCTAAATAAAACTCAATAATTTAACATTCAACAGGGTGATTATTGTCATAATAATCACCCTATTTTATTTATTATCAACACTATAATAAGTTGTTCTTAAACATATTTGTTAAACAATTAACATTGTTTTTTTAATAACATATGTTTAATTATATTTGCGGCTAAATAAATATATAGAGATGAATTCAACATCTTTAAATAACAAGTTGATTATGAAAGTAAAAGATGTTGCCGCTTATGTTGGAGGAACAGTTGTTTGTGGTAGTGAACAACTTGAAAAAGATGTAGAGTATGCTTTTGCATCCGATTTAATGAGCGACGTTTTAACCATTCAGAAAGATAATTTAGTTCTTTTGACTGGATTAGCGAATGTACAAACTATTAGAACCGCAGAAATGTCCGATATTAGCTGCATCGTTTTCGTTAGGAATAAAAAGGTTAGCCCGGACATGATAAAGCTCGGAAAGGAAAATGGGATTGTAATGATTGAATGCCCTTACTCGATGTTTAAAACATCAGGTATGCTTTATAGTAGTGGTTTAAAACCAATTTATTAACGCCACTTGTGCTTAATGACAATGCACTTTGATTATAAAATAGAAGGAGGTGATTTTACAAGAGCTGGTTACGCATCAAGCCAAGTAAAAAGATCGTTAAAACAGCTTAATGTAGATCCTAAGGTCATTAAGCGGGTTGTAGTTGCATTGTATGAGGCTGAAGTAAACATTGTTGCTCATGCTTACCACGGTAATATTCATGTTGAGATCAATACAGAAAAGATAAATATGACCCTTATTGATGAAGGACCAGGAATAGCGAATATAGAACAAGCCATGCAAATGGGATTCTCTACCGCAACTCCAGAAGTTCGCGAAATGGGATTTGGCGCAGGTATGGGTCTTCCAAATATCAAAAACAATTCGGATGAATTTCGGATTGAGAGTGAAGTTGGGGTTGGAACTAAGCTAAATATTGTGGTTTATATTAATAAATAGTAAAATTTTAATGGAACCCAAAGCTTTTCATCATGCTCTTAAAATTCGTCAAGATGTTTGCATCGGATGCTCTCATTGTATGAGAGTATGCCCCACCGAAGCATTAAGAGTAAAAAATGGAAAAGCTGAACTTTATGAAAATCGCTGTATTGATTGCGGAGAATGTTTTAGAGTATGCCCTACTAGTGCAATAATCATTGAACAAGATGACTTTAAAAAAATATATAACTACAACTATCGCGTAGCTTTAGTACCATCTATTCTTTCGGGTCAATTCTCAGATGAAATTACAGCAAGTGCTGTTACCTCTATATTACTAAAACTTGGTTTTAATGAAGTTGTTGAGGTTGAAACCTCGGTAGAATTGCTTAAAGAAGAGATCAACACATACATTGCTGAAAAAAAGAATACAAAACCGGTAATTTCATCATTTTGCCCCGCAATTGTCAGGTTAATACAGGTTAAGTTCCCCTCGTTAACCGAGAATATTATGCTTCTTAAACCACCCCTTGATATAACATCATTATACATTAAAAAGAAATTACACGATAAGGGAATCAGTGATGATCAAATCGGTATATTTTATATAACACCCTGTGCGGCTAAAATAGCGGCTGTTAAAAGCCCTGTGGGCGAGGAAAAATCGGAAGTTGCAGGGGTTATTAACATGAACCTGATTTACAATAAGGTATTAAAATCGCTAGTTCAACTAAGTGAATCCGAGAAAGGCTTTAGCGAAAAAGAATGTTTAACTGGAACTAGCTTAATCTGGAGTTTAACAAATGGTGAAGCAAGTCATGTCAATGGCCGTTGCCTAGCAATTGATGGGGTAGATAATGTTATTGAGTTTTTAGAAAAACTTGAGAACGAGGAAATCTCTGATATTGACTTCCTTGAGCTTCGTGCTTGTGATGAAAGCTGCGCTGGAGGAGTTTTAACCACTGGTAATAGGTTTTTGACAGTTGAAAGGCTTCACGATAGAGCAAACGACAACGTTTTAGCGAATAATTCAAGCATTAAAAATCCGCTTTTAGAGTACAAAGAGTTTCTAAAGTCAAGGATTGGCATTGGAGAAATTAATCCACGATCGATGATGAAGCTCGATGAGGATATGGCTAAAGCAATGAAAAAAATGGAGCGAGTAAATCGCCTAATGTGTTTCCTCCCTGGAATTGATTGTGGTAGCTGTGGAGCCCCTTCATGCCAAGCCCTAGCAGAGGATATAGTTCAAGGGAAAGCAGCCATTTCGCACTGTATTTTCCTACAGAAAACAATGGAACAATTTCGTAAGCTTCATCCCGATCATTCTTTTAGAATCATGGAGAAGATTTGGGGAAAAGATAGATTTGAAAAGAATTGTAATAAGATAGATAACTCAAAAAGGTATCATTAAATCAATAGATTATAAAACATATGCATAATGCATATTCAACTACTACAAAATGTGCGTATTAAAAACTGAAGATTATAAACTAAAAGAGAATAAAATAGCAATTACAGGAGGTATTATCTCATTGCAAAAAGGCTCTTCCGTTACATATAAATTTAAGTGCGATAAGTGTGGCTTCACCGAACAAAATGAACATACTGTTACTGTTACAAAAGGGGTAACAGAGGTTTCAACAAAGAAATGTTCTAGCTGTGGCAATAATCAAACTATTAAGCTGAAACATCTGGTTAAATAACAAAAGACATATAGATAAATACATAACAATATGAAAGTCGCAGAAGTAGTTGAAAAGTTAGGACTTGAAGTTTACTCAGGGAGTAATGGTCTTGATAGAGAAATAAGAGGTGGTTATACTTCTGATTTACTTAGCGATGTAATGGGCCATGCCGATTCGGGTGATGTTTGGGTAACCCTTCAAACACACAAAAATGTGATTGCAATTGCATCACTAAAAGAATTATCAGCTATAGTTCTAGTAAAAAACTATAAACCCGAAACCGATACAATTGCTCAAAGCAATGAAGAAGGAATTCCAATTCTTGGAACAAGTAAAGAAACATTTGAGATAACAGGTTTACTCTACAAGCTTATTAACGGGTAATGAACTATTACCAAGCCGATATGCATATTCACACAGTTCTTTCGCCATGCGGCGATTTGAGCATGAGCCCTATCAACATTGTTGATTGCGCTGAGCGTATTGGCTTAAAGGTAATAGGTATTACTGATCATAATAGCACCCTTCATGGCCCAGTTACCCGAAAACTGGCTGAGAAAAGGGGAATTATGGTTGTTTTTGGCGCAGAGGTTACAACAAAGGAAGAAGTACATTGTCTATGTCTCTTCCCCGAAGAAAACCAAAGGGTTCAGTTCCAGAATTTTCTTGAGAATAATCTTTCAGAAATTAAGAATGATCCTGATTTATTTGGACACCAGGTAGTTGTTGATGAAAATGAGGAGATTCTTGATGAGATCGAACCTTTACTTATTTCAGCACTAAAGGTAAGTATTGATGAGGTTGAGCAAAAAGTTCATCAAATAGGAGGCTTATTCATTCCTGCACATATTGATAGACCAAAGTACAGCTTGACTAGTCAACTTGGATTTATACCAAAAGATTTGAAATACGATGCCCTTGAAATATCAAGAAGCACTTCGATTGAGAAAGCGCTAAATGATTATTCATATATTAAAAAACTGCGGTTTATTAAATCATCCGACGCTCATAACATTGATCAGATAGGAACAGCAAACACTCAACTAAAAATGGAAAGTGTATGCTGGAATGAGGTAAGAATGGCAATTCTTGGAATTGAAGGAAGAGAGGTAATTGTTTCATGAAAGATTTATCATTACATATTTTAGATATTTTACAGAACTCTATCGTTGCGAACGCTAGCTTAATTGAACTATCTATCGATGAAGATGATAAAAATGATTTGTTGACAATTACAATTACCGATAATGGCAAAGGAATGAGTCAGGAAATGCTTAAAAAGGTTACTGATCCATATACAACAACAAGATCAACTAGAAAAGTAGGCCTTGGTCTACCCCTATTCAAGCAAAACGCTGAGCGTACGGGGGGAAATCTAAATGTAATATCTGAATTAGGCAAAGGAACTACTGTAACCGCAACGTTTAAGCCATCAAATATTGATTGTATTCCTATGGGTGATATTGCAGGTGTAATTGCGTTAACAGTATCGGGAAATCCCTCGGTAAATTTTATTTACAATCATAAAAAAAATGGTAACTTATACTGCTTTAACACCGTGGAGATTAAAGAGATACTTGGAGATGTTTCGATCTCAGAACCATCAATTTCAATGTATTTGAAAGAGATGATTCAATCGAATTTAGAAGAATTACAAATAACCACATTAGGTTATAAAACATAGCTAAAATGCTATATTACAATTATGAATTGAAATAATTTTGCAGTCCTAAATAATAAACTGTTTCTTATAATAACAATAGTATAAAAAGTATGGCAAAAATCAAGTCATTGGATGATCTAAGAAAGATGAAGGATAACCTTCAATCAAAGATCAACCTCAGGGAAAAAGGGGAAGACCCAAGCAGCCATGTTCAAATTAAAGTTGCAATGGCAACCTGTGGTATTGCATCAGGAGCAAAAACCGTTATGGAGTTCATGATGGAAGAGCTTGAAAAACGTGGGATCGATTCAGTTATAACCCAAACAGGATGTATGGGTTATTGCTACGCAGAACCCACAATTGAAGTAACTATGCCCGGTAAAGAGCCGGTTGTATTTGGTTATGTTGACACTAAGAAGGCTGATGAAATCATCGAAAAGTATATCAAAAATAATGAGCTCGTTGATGGTATCATCCCAATGAACTATGAAACTATCGATAAAAAATAATCGGAAAAGGAGGATACCATAATGGCAAAGTATAAAATGCATTTACTCGTTTGCGGAGGAACAGGTTGTAGGGCCTCAGCAAGCGATTCGATTATCGAAAAGCTTAAATCCGAAATAACAGCCAAAGGCCTACAGGATGAGGTTCAGGTTATTATGACCGGATGTTTTGGCTTTTGCGAAAAGGGTCCTATCGTTAAGGTTTTACCAGATAACACCTTCTATACACAGGTAAAACCTGAAGATGCTGCTGAAATTGTAGCTGAACATGTAATTAAAGGACGTAAAGTTCAACGCTTACTATACGTTGATCCTAAAAATCAGGAACATATCAGCGACTCAAAACATATGGGTTTCTACCGCAAACAAATTCGTATTGCATTACGTAACTGCGGTTTTATCAACCCTGAAAATATTGATGAGGCTATTGCACGCGAGGCATACCAAGCACTTGGTAAAGTATTAGGTGAATATACACCTGCTGCAACCATTGATATTATTAAGAAATCTGGGTTACGTGGTCGTGGAGGCGGAGGCTTCCCAACTGGTTTAAAATGGGAGATTGCTAGCAAAAATAAAGCTGATCAAAAATACGTTGTTTGTAATGCTGATGAGGGTGACCCAGGTGCATTTATGGATCGTTCAGTGCTTGAAGGTGATCCACATACTGTTCTTGAGGCAATGGCTATTTGCGGATACTGTATTGGCGCAACTCAAGGTTTAATATACATTAGAGCCGAGTATCCACTTGCAATTAAACGTCTAAAAATTGCTATTGAGCAAGCCCATGAGTATGGCCTACTTGGCAAAAACATTATGGGTTCAGGATTTGATTTTGATATCACTTTAAGATATGGTGCTGGTGCATTTGTTTGTGGTGAAGAAACAGCGCTAATCCACTCAATGGAAGGTTTACGTGGTGAGCCAACCAATAAACCCCCATTCCCTGCAGAAAGTGGCTACCTTAACAAGCCAACCAACGTTAACAACGTTGAAACTTTTGCAAGTGTTCCTGTAATTATTTTAAAAGGTGCTGATTGGTTCTCATCAATTGGAACAGAGAAATCCAAAGGAACAAAAGTATTTGCTCTTGCAGGAAAAATCAATAACGTAGGTTTGATAGAGGTACCAATGGGAACCACACTACGTGAGGTTGTTTTCGAAATTGGTGGTGGTATTAAGAATGGTAAGAAATTCAAAGCAGTTCAAACCGGTGGTCCATCGGGTGGTTGCTTAACCGAAAAGCACCTTGACACTCCTATCGATTTTGATAACCTAATTGCTGTTGGCTCAATGATGGGTTCGGGTGGTATGATCGTTATGGATGAAGATGATTGTATGGTTTCTGTAGCTAAATTCTTCCTCGATTTCACAGTTGAAGAAAGCTGCGGTAAATGTGCTCCTTGCCGTATTGGTAACAAGCGTCTATACGAGCTTCTCGACAAAATTACAAAAGGTGAGGGAACAATGGAAGACCTTGACCGTTTACAAAATCTTTGTAAAGTAGTTAAGGATACTGCACTTTGTGGGCTTGGACAAACATCACCAAACCCTATACTTTCAACAATGGATAACTTCTACAATGAGTATCTTGCTCACGTTAACGATAAGAAGTGTCCTGCCGGTCAGTGTAAATCGTTAATGCAGTATGTAATCGATCCAGAGGCTTGCGTAGGTTGTACTGCTTGTGCTCGCAACTGTCCGGTTAATGCTATTAGCGGTGAACGCAAGAAACCACACCTAATTGATACCGCAATTTGTATTAAATGTGGTGCATGTATCGAGAAATGTAAATTTAATGCTATCAGCATCAAATAATTAAGAGGTTAAAATGGAAAACATAAAACTAACAATAGATAATAAGCCTGTTGAGGTACCCGTAGGGACCACTGTTTACAAGGCTGCCAAAAACCTCGGGATTGATATTCCTGTACTTTGCTACATGGATCTTCATGATCTTGGTATTGAGAATAAACCGGCTGGTTGTCGTATATGTGTTGTTGAAATTGAAGGCAGAAGGAATTTAGCTCCCAGCTGCTCTACCGCTTGTACCAATGGCATGGTAGTAAAAACTCATACAACCAGAGTTATCAATGCTCGCCGTACCGTAATGGAGTTGATCCTATCTGATCACCCTAAAGATTGTTTAACCTGTGCAAAGAGTGGTCGTTGCGATCTTCAGGATATGGCTGTTAAACTTGGCATTCGTAATATCCCAGGTCAAGAGTACGCTGAAATGTCGACTTACAAAACCGATTTCTCCCCTTCTATTATCAGGGATATGGATAAGTGCATCATGTGCCGTCGTTGTGAGACCATGTGTAACGATTTCCAAACTGTAGGAGCTTTAAGCGGTGTTAACCGTGGGTTCATGTCAGTAGTAGCTCCTGCTTTCGAACAAGATTTAGAGAAATCACCTTGTACATATTGTGGTCAGTGCGTTGCAGTTTGCCCAACAGGTGCATTAACTGAGGTTGATCACACTCCAAAGGTTATTCGCGCTTTAGCTGATCCTACAAAGACTGTTGTTGTTCAAACTGCTCCTGCAGTTCGTGCTGCATTAGGTGAAGAGTTTGGCCTTGAGCCAGGTACTAGGGTTACTGGCAAAATGGTTGCTGCTTTACGTCAATTAGGGTTTGACTATATTTTCGATACCGATTTTGCAGCTGACCTAACCATTATGGAAGAAGGTACCGAACTTCTTACCCGTTTAGGAAAATTCCTAGGTGGCGATAAGAGTGTGAAACTACCTATTCTTACCAGCTGTTGTCCTGGCTGGGTGAACTTCTTTGAGCATAACTATACCGATATGCTAGATGTTCCATCAACAGCAAAATCACCTCAACAGATGTTTGGTGCAATTGCAAAATCATATTTTGCTGAAAAACTTGGTAAGAAACGCGAAGAGTTAGTTGTTGTTTCTGTGATGCCTTGCTTAGCAAAGAAATATGAGTGCCAACGCGATGAGTTTAAAGTAGACGGGAACCCAGATGTTGACTATTCAATATCAACCCGTGAGTTAGCACACCTAATCAAAGAGTTCAACGTAAGGTTTAATGAACTTGCTGATGAAGATTTCGACAGACCTCTTGGTGAATCAACAGGTGCTTCAGTAATATTTGGTGCAACTGGCGGTGTAATTGAGGCTGCTACTCGTACTGCATACGAACTTCACACCGGAAAGAAACTTGAAAAAGTAGATTTCACTGAGCTTCGTGGAATGGAAGGTATTCGTTCAGCAACCATCGATTTCAATGGACTACCTATCAATATTGGTATTGCTCATGGTTTAGGAAATGCTCGAAAACTTCTTGATGATGTACGTTCTGGCAAAGCTAATTTCCATGCAATTGAGATTATGGCTTGTCCGGGTGGATGTATTGGTGGTGGTGGACAACCTCTACACCATGGTGATATATCAATTCTAAAAGCTCGTACAAAAGCTATTTATAGTGAAGATTCCGGAAAAGTAATTCGTAAATCGCACGAGAATCCTTATATTATTCAGCTCTACAAAGAGTTCCTTGGAAAACCGATGAGCGAAAAAGCTCACCACTTACTCCATACACACTACTTTGATAAGAGTAATAAGGATGTATTTATTTAATTAATGGAGGATAAGTAAATGTCACATATAAAAGTTGAGCTAAAAAAAGAACAAGTTGCAAAACTCAAGGAGATTTGTAAATCGTTCAACAATGAGGCTGGTGAGCTTATCAATGTACTTCACAAAGCACAAGAAACCTTTGGTTATCTTCCTGCTGAAGTACAGGAGATTATAGCCACTGAACTAAAAATTTCGGTTGCAAAGGTATACGGAGTAGTAACATTCTACTCGTTCTTTACCATGATCCCCAAAGGCCAACACCCAATTAGCATTTGCACAGGAACTGCATGTTACGTTCGTGGTGCAGAAAAGGTACTTGATGAGTTTAAACGTATACTTGAAGTTAAAGTTGGTGAAACAACCCCTGATGGTAAATTCTCATTAAGCTGCTTACGTTGCGTAGGTGCTTGTGGTCTTGCACCAGTTGTTTCTGTAGGCGAAAAGATTTATGGTCGCGTTTCTCCAGATGGAGTTAAAGATATTCTAAAGGAGTACGAGTAATACTAAATCAAATAAAAGAAAGAAGGGGTCAAAAATGACCCCTTTCTTTTTTCAAGTTAATGTTGGGCAATATTAGGTATACTATTTTAGCATGCTTGCAGAAAGAAAATCAATGTATCTGTGAGAATCATCACCATAATCAGTTATTGATTCATCTGAGATTTTATAGGTACACTTTTCTCCCTCTTTTCTGGAGAATACTACCCAATGCTCTTTGTTGTTATCCTCAATCATAACAACCCTAACAAGTTTTTCATTGTCACTTACAAGAAGTGATTTGTGACAATTGGGACAGTGAAAATCGAATTCCTCACCAGGACCAACTTCGTAAGAGGGGTTAACCTCATACTTATATTCGCCAAGTACAGGGCTCAGAAGAATTAAACCAAAAGGACGATGCTTGTTTTTGATCGATAAGATCACCTTGTCGCCAACGTTCAGGTATCCCCTACATTTTGGACAAATAAAGTTAGTTTTCATAGTCTATCCTCCTATTATTAGTGAATAAACCTTTATTACTTATTCGTTCAAAACTGAATTTTGTTGCTGTTTTAAGTGGATATTTTCATTTAACTAAGGTGTTGCTTTTCGAATTTATTTTAAGATTTTAAATGTAATAGCATAATCGCATTGCTTAATCGATCGATAAATACTTGGTATCTCAACCTCAATCACATTGTCTTTTATTGTATATCTTAAAACTTTTGATGCTCCAAAAATCGAAATTTTAGAACCTTTGGGTACGGAAAGTCCTTTAAGTGCTATTTTCTCAGGAAGAAATTTCTCTCCTTCATTAACTAGGTAAATTACATAGATATTTTGCCCTTTTGCTGTAAACACTAAACTACCCGATTGGTAAGGAGAAATTGGTTTGGTTCCATATATTGCTTCGCCATTAACTTTCATCCAACTCCCAATTTCTTTTAATCGATCGTATGCTATTTGATCAAAATCGCCATTTGGACCTGGAGCTATGTTTAACAAGAAGTTCCCCCCTCTTGATACTATTTTACAGAGTAAATGGATTAACTCTCTTGTTGGTTTATAATTATCATTTAGCACATAACTCCACGATGTTGCCATTGTCATGCAGGTTTCCCATGGGTAAGGCAATAGTTTATCAGGCAACTGCTGCTCAGGTGTAAGGTAGTTCTGATAGTTGCCCTCAACAGCACGATCAACAACTATTAGTCCTGGTTGTAACCCTCTAGCCATCATAGCAATTTTAGGCATATCGATATCCTGATCTACAGGATTTTTCCCCCATCGTGGCGATGTTTTAGTCATAGGTTGCACCCATCCCCCATCGAGCCACAGAATATCAACTTTCCCATAGTCGGCCATCAACTCTTTGATTTGATTGAAGGTAAAATCCTTATATCGATTCCATTTTTCGGGATACTTCTTTAAGTCGTAATTAGGATTACGATCAAATGGGGGAAAGTAAGGATCCCAGTAATCGGGGCAATGCCAATCGGGTTTTGAGAAATATGCACCGATGCCCAACCCTTCGTTTCTAAATGCATTAAATATCTCTTTTGCAACATTTGATTTAGGATTTGAGGAGAATGGACATGTAGGATCTGTTATCTTATAATCAGTTTGTTTTGTATCGAACATACAAAAACCATCATGATGCTTTGTAGTAAAAACGACATATTTCATTCCAGCATCCTTAGCCGCCTTTGCCCATTTAGTAGGATCAAAGCCAACGGGGTTAAACGTCTTAATTAAATCTTCGTAAGCTTTTTTGTATTCAAAGTAATTTTTAGAATAAGAGCCTCTTCTTTCACACCAACCTTCATCTTCAGGGCAAAGGCTCCAGCTCTCAACAATTCCCCACTGGCTATATGTTCCCCAGTGCATAAGTAGTCCAAACTTGATGCCCTGCCACCATTCCAATTTCGCTTTTACAAGGGAATCTGTTGGAGGGTAATATTTCTGATCGCCTTCTTGTGCAATCGAAGAATTGCAGAAAAAAGAAATTGCAATAACGATAAAAAACAGCTTAACTCTCATTTTATTTGTTTTTAATTAAACCCGCCCTTGCCTCTATATAACTTTATGGGTTCATCAAGTTCAAGCTTAAGTACAGTCATATATGTATCCTGAATATTTTGGGGAACATTGATATAAACTAAACCTGGGACGCCACTCCATGATATTTTTCCAACTACTTTCCATCTAAGATGAGTTTCATTTCCTACAACTGAAATTGATTTGATATTATTTACAAGCCCTTTAATAACAATATCTCCAGAAACTTTCCCTGGCAAAAAAAGGAAAAGGTTTGTTGAATCTTTTGAAATGGTTGATGGTCCATAAAAATGCCCTTGGGGCATTCCTCCTAATGTTCCAAATATAGCTTCGCTATGCTTATTAGTCCATTTACCTAGCTCTGTAAGAATACGTATCTGTTCTTGAGGTATTGTTCCATCCTGCTTGGGGCCAATATCGAGCAAAAGGTTGCCACCCATACTAATTGCGTCAGCAAAAATGGTTATAATCTCATAGGGAGTTTTATAGGTTGTATCAGCCTTATAGTAGCCCCACGATTCATTGGTTGTCATACAGAGCTCCCAATACTTCAAATTGGGCCTAGTAATCGGAAAATTCTGCTCTGGGGTATCATAATCACCATAACCCTGTAAACGTCCATTTATGATCGTGTTTTTATTGTTTTTAAGAATGATTTTCCGGATATAGTCTGCTCGCCATTCACCAGCACTATGCTCCCAATCGCCATCAAACCAAAAAAGTTCAGGATTATAAAGTTTGCAAAGCTCGCTAATTTGTCCATGGCAAAACTTAAGGAATCTACCCCAACGAACAGGGTCAACAGCAGCATCATATCTATTTGAATCTCTTAAAAAACCTGGGTAATCGGGGTAAGACCAATCGATAAGTGAGTAGTACAAACCAACTTTGATCCCTTTTTTACGTAATGCATTTACAAAAGGGGTTAGTACATCGCGCTTTGCGGGGGACTTTTTGAATATACTTAGATCATTCATTTTGGTATCCCAAAGGGCAACCCCATCGTGGTGTTTCGAGGTAATAACTGAATACCTTGCTCCACTTTTCTTAATCAACTCGGCCCAATACTCAGGATTATACCCACTTGCTGTAAACTTAGTAAGTTGAGCCATATAATCGCTGTGGCTAATATGTTTATTATGAAATTCCCAGGATTCGGAGGTATTCCCCAACGAGTAAATTCCCCAATGAATAAATATTCCAAGTTTTGCATCGGCAAACCATTGCATCTTTTGATCATTAACTTTTGCATCAATTCCAGTTTGAGTAAAACCTTGATAAAAACTTATCAATAAGAATAACAAAATAGTAGCCTTACTTTTCATTTTGTTTTTTATTAAATATCAATTGGTTAATCAATCAATTTCAAAAATATATAAAAAAAAGATGTTTTTGCACAAGTTTGGTTAAACCTTGGTGTCATAATAGTATTCAAAATAGGTCTTTAAATAACAACAAATATTATGATGAAAAAATCTTTACTCGCAACAATCTCATTTCTTCTGATTCTATTATCATTAAGTTCGAAAGCTCAGCAACCAAATGAACAACGAATGCAAGGAGGTGGAAGGATGTCAATGGAGGGTGGTTTTGGAACACTTAAAGGAACAATTGTTGATGAAGCGACAAATCTTCCTATAGAATATGCAAATATTGTGATCTTTAAAATGCGCGATTCCTCAATGGTAACCGGCGGCATTACCGATACAAAAGGAAATTTTACAATTGAAAAAGTACCCTTTGGCAGGTATTATGTTGAGTTTAAATTTATTGGCTACAAAAACAACAAAGTTGATGGAGTAATGATAACTCCTAAGCAAGTAGACGTTTCAATTGGAACTATCAAACTAAAATCTGCAAGTGAAAACCTCGAAGAAGTTGTTGTTACCGGTCAAAAATCGATGCTTCAAACCAATTTGGACAAGAAAGTTATTAATGTTGATCGTAATATTAGCTCTGAAGGCGGTACTGCCCTTGATATTATGCGAAGCATACCTTCTGTTGATGTAGATGTTCAGGGAAATGTTAGTCTACGTGGTAGTTCAAACCTAACCATTCTGGTTGATGGTAAACCATCTCAGATACAAAGTTTAGATGAGCTACCAGCAAGCATTGTTCAAAGTGTAGAGGTAATTACAAACCCATCGGTTCGTTATGATCCAGATGGGATGTCAGGTATTCTTAATATTGTGTTAAAAAAGAAAAAAACTCCTGGCTATCATGGTATGATTAGTTTGAATGCAGGAACAGGCAATAAATACTCAGGAACGGCAAATATTAACGTACGTCAAGGAAAATTCAATTTCTTTGGAAATTTTGATTACCGTCACTTTGCCTCAACTGGAAGCGATATTAATGATAGTTACTATGAGTATAACAATTCGCTTAAAAATCAGTATGGAGCTGATGATAGGACCGGTTTATCTAATAATTTTAGAGGAGGTGTTGACTATTTTATAAACGATAAAAACTCCCTCACCCTTTCAGGATCAATAAACGTTAGGAACTTTGATGGAAATGAAAAGACTAACGATTACAAAACTTTAAATAGTAATTACTACTTCTTCTCAAATCAGAATAATGATGAGACAAATAAAATGACGGGCAATGAAATTGCCTTGAATTATAAGAAAACTTTTAGCAAACAAGGTCAAGAATTTACTGTTGATGCTCTATACTCTAATTATGATCGAAATTCCGATAGCTACATAAGCAGGCTGGATAGTGCATTAGTTTCAGAGAAGGACAAATCTTTTACTGATGGAAAAAACAATTCTTTTACTGTAGAAGCAAATCTTATTAATCCAATAGGGAATGGAGGAAGACTTGAATCAGGTTTAAAAGCCATTATCAGAAATCAAAATGCAGATTATATATATTTAAACTATTTATCCGCTACAGATGTATGGCAAGACACTTCAAACACCTCAAACAAGTATACATTTGACGATCAAATCTATGCTGGATATTTAATTTATTCAAATACTATAGGTCCAATTAGCTACCAAGGTGGTGTAAGGGTTGAAGATCAAATAAAAAAGATTGATCAGCGAACACAAAATAAAACTGTTAATACCTCCCTATTTAACTTATTCCCAAGTGCTCACATTAAATGGGATATAAATAAAACAAATGCTGTAAAGGTTTCATATAGCAAAAGGGTTAATCGACCTTCAGGTAGGGTACTCAATCCGTTTATTGATAAAGAAGATAAATACAATATAAGCTATGGTAATCCTTACCTTAAACCCGAATATACTGATTCGTATGAATTGGGTCATTCATTAAATTTAGAAAAAACAAACATTAATAGTACCCTTTTCTATCGACGGACAACAAATAAGATTACCCAGATAACAATTCTTGATGGTGCAACCTTTGTTTCATCCTATACTAATCTTGCTAGTGGTTCAACTTTAGGCCTTGAAGTAGTTGCTTCGCAAAACTTTACTAGATGGTTTAGGGCTAACGGGAGCATCAGTTTCTTTAAAGCAAAACTTGACGAATACTCGTACTTGTATAAGGGCAAGGATACTACCTTCAATTCTAACGAAAGTAATAGCTGGACAGCAAAGATCAACTCCTCTTTTACAATTACAAAAAACCTCGAACTTCAACTCAATGGGAACTACAGAAGTCCTGTTATTACAGGAGTTTCAACTGGAGGTGATCGGGGATTTGGTGGAGGGGGTGGTAACGCTCAAGGTAAAACAAAGGAATTATATTGGCTTGATTTAGGCGTTAGATATAGCTTCTTAAGTAACAAAGCCGCGCTTACATTGAGGGTTAGCGATATACTAAATACAAGAAGATTTAAATCTACAACAAACGGGATAGGATATTCATCATACAGCGAAATGAGGCAGGAAAGTCAAATAGTATTTCTTGGCTTCTCATACAAAATAAACGACTACAAGCAACGTCGAGAAAATAAAATAGATGATATTAGTTCCGATATGGATAATCAATAGGTTTGTAATAGGGTTAAAAAAGAGGGGTTAAAACCCCTCTTTTTTATATTCCAATATTTAAAAGATTTTCATTTACTTCTATTTGAAGTTTATCTTTTTCATTTTTAATAATGCCTAATAATATTGGCACATTGAGTCTTTGATTAAGAATATACTCGAAAAGTAACTTTAAGTCGTGCCATTCACCAATTCGACGTTGTAAAATATCAAGTTTTTCAAAAACAAAAGTATCTATCTGGTTACTACCTGTGCCCTTCTTTAAAAGATTAAGAATATTGATATACTCCTTAAGGACTATTCGCATTCGATGGAAACTATTCTCTCCTAAGTCATCTTTAATAAGCTGCAAAAATTCTCCTTTTGAATATTCTGCCTTTTTTTGTAAGGTTTCAACTAAACTCTCACCACTCTGCTTCTCTAATGACTGTTCAACACGTTGGCTTAAGAGAACTACATCGAATGGATTCAATTTAATTATAGCATTCTTTAACCGCCGCTCTTCCTTTTTCTGTTCGATTTTAAGTTCTTGAATAATTTTACTGAACTGATAATCTGATTGTTCTTTAAATGTTTTTAAGAGTTGAATCTGAATTTGAATATCTCTAAGCGAACCTGAATAGGTAAAGATGTTATTTAATGCGTTTACAGTTTTATCACTGTTCTTTATATTTTGTTTATAATCTATAATTTTTAGGAGTGTACGAATTTTCTTAACATTCAAGCGCAAATTGTGAATCGACTCTATTCTGCTATCCGAGGCAACTAGAATAAGATTGAATCCAAATGCTCGGAAGTTTTTATCAGTATATTTAATCAATTGCGCCTGCATGCCAACAAGTTAGCAAAAAGAGTTGTCTAATAACTATTAATTCTCAAAAAATCATATCTTTATATTATAACCACTAAATTAACTATCTATGAAAAATTATTTATTAGCATTTACTAGTGTGCTACTATTTTCAGTAATCAGTTACTCTCAAACTCCATCTAAGGAAAACCTTTACACACTTCAATCCGGAGAGTCCATGGTATACGGGGAGAATTGTTTTAATTTTTCAGATAATGGAAAAGAAATTTTTATTGTTATTCACGGGAATGATGGCTATTATACCATAAACAATGGAGTTAGAAAAGGTCCTTTTAAAGAGATGAATGAAAGTCTTCTTAAGCCATGTAACCAAAATAGTAGTAGCTGCTCTGTTTTTGAACCTAATGGCAATTCCGAGGGAATATCTTTTGATGAATACTTAAAAACAAATGATGATGGAACGTCATCAATAGTATTCAAAGGGAAAGAGTATGGACCTTTCATGGCATTACAAAGTTTTCAATTTAATAGTTCGAAATCCTTCTTTGTGGCTTCAGCCATAGAAAAAGATATGAGTAAGAAGCTTATTGTTTCAACAGGAAAAGTTGTTCCAATAGATGGAATGGTATCAAGGGTTTACTTTAGTCCAGACGGAAGTCAATATCTTATCAAACTTGGTTTTGATTATACCGCTCAAAATATAGATCCTACTAAAATAAACATGGATCAACTGATGTCATTTTCATTGGTTACTTCAGAAGGTAATAAATTTGGCCCTTTTAATAGTGAGAAAATCACTGAATCTGATATATGGTACACTCAAACTACCGGTAACCATTGGTTCCTTAGAAATGGTGACGATTTACTTTTAGATGGCAAGCCATTTATGAAGATGCCCGAGAATGCCAATCGTTGCGATGTATGGTTTAGTGCCGATTGTAAACGCTATGCAGTTACTAGCTATGATAAGGTAAAATTTTCAGATAATACAATTGTACCCTACCCTATTATTACAACTCTATTCTATAAAGATGGTAAAGCTTATCTAAGGCTCATAACCCTAGAAAATGAAAAAGATATTAACCTATATACTAAAGCCCTTTAGTAAAATAAACATTGTTTTGTTATTGATTTTAGCATCTTCCTGTAGTGATAAAGGAAAAGAATTCAAGGCTGTATTTGGTCAGAAGTATATTGATGCTGAAAAATATCTTGAAAACAATAAATGGATTAAAGATACAATAGCCAGTTATGGAGTTAATCCAGATCTGGCTATTTCAGTTATTTTTCCAGAATTGATCCGCTATTCAGCAATAAAAGATTTGGTTGAAACCCATAGTCTTGAGGTGCTATACACTCAATATGGTTCAAAGTATGCTGATTTCTCAATAGGAAGATTTCAAATGAAACCGAGCTTTGCAGTTCACCTAGAGAATGATTGGAACCTACTCTCCTTGAATTTGCATTTTAAAGGTAAAACTGAGTCTTTTAACTTAAGTGATAACCCACAATCAAGAATGCAGCGAATAATGCGTTTAAAAGACGAAAAATGGCAAGCCAAGTACCTAGCCATGTTCTTTACCTTAGTTTATGCAAAGTATAAAATGGGTTTAAACAGTCCTGAACAAGAACTTTCCTTTATTGCTTCTGCTTATAATACAGGGTACTGGTATGATTCTGCCACTATAGAAAGAATGAGAAAACAAAACTATTTCTATACAGGGTTAATTAAAGGAAATGAAGTTTACAACTATTCCGAAATCTCTGAATACTACTATAAAAAAAATTGCCGGAAATAGTTCCGGCAATCATTATAATATACAATGTTTTATCTTACGCTTCGCCGCTCATTCCTCCAAAATTAACAGGGAATGCAGGAACGCCACCATCTGCAAGTTTTATTGTACCATGATTTGATTCGAACTTTGAAATATTATCCTGAAGGGCTAACATTAATCGTTTTGCATGATCAGGGGTTAATATAATTCTCGATTTTACCTGAGCTTTAGGCATACCAGGCATAATGCGAACAAAGTCAACAATAAATTCTGATGATGAATGGGTTATAACAGCAAGGTTTGAGTATGTTCCTTGAGCAACCTCATCGTTAATCTCAATATTTAAGGGGTTATTCTTATCGCTCATAATATTAATTTTTTTAGTAAAGGTATAAAAAAACTTAAAGGGCAATTTTAAATCGTTGTAATAATATTGGTGTAAAAAAGAATGGCTGCGTTAACGCAGCCATTCTATCGTATTTTGTTTGCAATTAGTCTTCTTCTTCAACACCTACCTCAATAGCTTGATTTGATTGTGATATTTGATCGTAATCTTCTTTCGAGAATACAACCATATTATCAAACTCTCTCAAGCCTGTACCTGCAGGGATTAGATGACCGCAAATTACATTTTCCTTTAAACCGTCAAGGTTATCTACCTTACCAAGGATTGCTGCCTCGTTAAGTACCTTAGTGGTTTCCTGGAATGATGCAGCAGACATAAAGCTATTTGTTTGAAGCGCTGCACGTGTAATACCTTGTAGTACCTGACTAGAAGTAGCAGGAACTGCATCACGAGCAATAATAAGCTTTAAGTCTTTGCGTTTTAGAATTGAATTCTCATCACGAAGTTTACGAGCGGTAATAACCATACCAGGTTTTACAACGGTTGAGTCACCAGAATCAATAACTATCTTCTTGTCGAAAATCCAATCATTCTCATCCATAAAGTCCCATTTGTCAACGATCTGACGCTCAAGGAAACGCGTATCGCCTGGGTCCTCGATTTCTACCTTACGCATCATCTGACGAACGATAATCTCAAAGTGCTTATCGTTAATCTTCACACCCTGCATACGGTAAACTTCTTGAACCTCGTTAACGATATACTCTTGAACCTTTGTAGGTCCTTTAATTGCAAGAATATCAGAAGGTGTAATAGCTCCATCTGAAAGTGGTGTACCAGCTTTAACATAGTCGTTCTCTTGAACAAGAATCTGCTTTGAAAGCTGAACAAGATACTTCTTAACTTCACCAGTCTTTGAAGTAACGATAATTTCCCTGTTACCACGTTTAATCTTACCGAATGATACTTCACCATCAATCTCAGATACAACAGATGGGTTCGAAGGATTACGTGCTTCAAATAGTTCAGTTACGCGTGGAAGACCACCGGTGATATCTCCAGATTTACCCATTGCTCTAGGAATCTTCGAAAGAATATCCCCAGCTTTAACCTTTTTAGCATCATCAACAACGATATGCGCTGAAACAGGTAAACTGTATGAGCGGAAAACCTCACCCTTATTATCAAGAATCTTGATCATTGGGTTCTTTGTCTTATCACGAGAATCAATAATAACCTTTTCGCGATAACCTGTTTGTTCGTCTGATTCTTCGCGGAATGTAACATCCTTAACAACAGACTCAAACTCAACAGTACCTGCAGATTCAGAAATGATAACAGCATTCCATGGATCCCACTCGCAAATAAGCTGACCTTTGGTTACATTATCATTGTTATTGATGTATAGTTTCGATCCATAAGGAATAGTATGTGTAGATAGGGTAATACCTGTATTCCTATCAATAATACGCATCTCTGCTAAGCGGCCAATTACAATTAAGTACTTGCCGTTTTCATCCTCACGATCTACTGTTTTTAGCTCTTCGATCTCGGCTTTACCATCGAAACGGGCAATAATCTTCGAGTCAGCAATAATATTTGAAGCAGTACCCCCAACGTGGAAAGTACGTAGTGTAAGCTGAGTACCAGGTTCACCGATACTTTGTGCAGCAATTACACCTGTTGCCTCACCAATCTGAACCATACGGCCTGTTGCTAGGTTACGACCGTAACATTTAGCACAAACACCTTTCTTTGATTCGCAGGTTAACACCGAACGAATTTCAACTTGTTCAATTGGCGAACTATCTATTTCTTTTGAAATCTCTTCAGTTAATTCTTCACCCGAAGCAACAATAAGTTTACCTGTTAATGGATGGTAAACATCATGTACGGTTGTACGTCCTAAGATACGTTCATATAGAGTTTCTACAACCTCTTCGTTTTTCTTAATTGCAGTAGCAACAAGACCTCGAAGTGTACCGCAGTCGTTCTCGGTGATGATTACATCCTGAGAAACGTCAACCAAACGACGGGTTAGATAACCAGCGTCAGCAGTTTTCAAAGCAGTATCGGCAAGACCCTTACGAGCACCGTGGGTTGAGATGAAGTACTCAAGAACTGATAGCCCTTCTTTAAAGTTCGAAAGAATTGGGTTCTCGATAATCTCACTACCAGTCGATCCTGATTTTTGAGGTTTTGCCATAAGACCACGCATACCACAAAGCTGACGAATCTGCTCCTTCGATCCACGAGCGCCAGAATCGAGCATCATGTATACTGAGTTGAAACCCTGATTATCTTCTGAAAGTTTCTTAAGCAGAATAAGAGTTAGCTTAGCGTTTGTATGTGTCCAAATATCAATGATCTGGTTGTAACGTTCGTTGTTGGTGATAAGACCCATGTTGTAGTTGGCCATAACCTCATCAACTTGAGTATAACCTTCTTCAACTAGTTCAGACTTGTCAATAGGAACGATAACGTCATCAAGGTTGAATGATAGACCACCTTTAAACGCCATGTAGTAACCTAAATCTTTGATATCATCAAGGAATTGTGCTGTTTTAGCAGTACCGGTTCTTTTAAGAACATTCCCAATAATATCACGAAGTGATTTCTTGGTAAGAATCTCGTTGATGTAACCAATCTCCTTAGGAACTACCTGGTTAAACATTATTCTACCGATTGTTGTCTCGATAAAACTATAGGTTATTGTTCCATCAGCATTTTCCTTTGGGTATTTTACTTTTACTATAGCATGTAGGTCTGCCGCTTTCTCATTGTAAGCAATAATTGCTTCCTCTGGAGAGTAGAATTTTAACCCTTCACCTTTTGCATTTTTACGTGCTTTGGTAATGTAGTACAAACCAAGAACCATGTCCTGTGAAGGAACGGTAATAGGTGCACCGTTTGCAGGGTTAAGAATATTGTGCGAACCAAGCATTAAAAGCTGAGCTTCAAGTATCGCCTCATTGCCAAGTGGTAAGTGAACTGCCATCTGGTCACCGTCAAAGTCAGCGTTGAACGCTGTACATGAAAGTGGATGGAGTTGGATTGCCTTACCCTCAATAAGTTTTGGCTGGAATGCTTGAATACCCAAGCGGTGCAAGGTAGGAGCACGGTTTAGTAGAACTGGGTGTCCTTTAAGAACATTCTCAAGAATATCCCAAACTACTGGATCCTTACGATCAACTATTTTCTTTGCTGATTTAACGGTTTTTACAATACCGCGTTCAATCAACTTACGAATAACAAATGGTTTATAAAGCTCTGCTGCCATATCCTTTGGTAAACCGCACTCGTGCATCTTTAGCTCTGGGCCAACGACGATAACGGAACGAGCTGAGTAATCAACACGTTTACCAAGTAGGTTCTGACGGAAACGACCTTGTTTACCCTTTAAGCTGTCGCTTAATGATTTTAATGGGCGGTTTGCATCAGTTTTAACAGCATTCGATTTACGTGAGTTATCGAATAAAGAATCAACTGCTTCCTGAAGCATACGTTTTTCGTTACGTAGAATAACCTCAGGTGCTTTAATTTCGATAAGTCTCTTTAAACGGTTGTTACGAATGATTACCCTACGATAAAGATCGTTTAAGTCTGAAGTAGCAAAACGACCACCATCAAGAGGAACAAGAGGACGAAGTTCTGGAGGAATTACAGGAATCACTTTCAGAATCATCCATTCCGGCCTGTTCACATTCTTTGATTCACGGAAAGCCTCAACAACGTTAAGTCTCTTTAGAGCCTCGTTTTTACGTTGCTGTGAAGTTTCTGTGTTGGCCCTATTACGTAAATCATATGAAAGTTCGTCAAGTTGTAAGCGTGAAAGTAGCATGTATAATGCTTCCGCGCCCATTCCCGCGATAAACTTATTAGGATCACTATCATCGAGATGTTGATTCTCTTTTGGTAGCGTTTCTAAAATATCAAGATATTCTTCTTCTGTAAGGAAGTCGAGGTATTTAACACCATCAGCAGCCTTAACACCTGGGTTGATTACTACAAAACGCTCGTAATAGATAATAGCATCAAGCTTTTTGGTAGGTAAGCCTAGTAGGTATCCAATTTTATTTGGCAGTGAACGGAAATACCAAATATGTGCAACTGGAACAACTAAGTTGATGTGACCCATCCTTTCGCGACGAACCTTCTTTTCGGTTACTTCAACACCGCAACGGTCGCAAACAATACCCTTATAACGGATACGTTTGTACTTACCGCAATGGCATTCGTAATCCTTTACTGGACCGAAAATTCTTTCGCAGAATAGTCCATCACGCTCAGGCTTGTAAGTTCTATAGTTGATGGTTTCAGGTTTTAGCACTTCACCACTTGAACGTTCTAGCACCTCCTCTGGAGAGGAAAGGCTGATTGTTATTTTTGTAAAGTTGCTTTTAACCTTATTTTCCCTTCTGAACGACATAATCTATATGTTAATAAGTTAAGTTTTGCATTAGTAGCCATACAATAATGGCAGATAGATCAGCAAAACATGCTATTCAAGGTTAACGCTTAATCCAAGTCCACGAAGCTCGTGTAATAGCACATTCAACGACTCAGGAATACCAGGTTGAGGCATTGACTCACCTTTTACAATTGATTCGTATGCTTTTGCACGACCAATTACGTCATCAGACTTAATGGTTAGAATCTCTTGTAAAATATGCGATGCACCAAATGCTTCGAGAGCCCAAACCTCCATTTCACCAAAACGCTGACCACCAAATTGTGCTTTACCACCAAGTGGTTGTTGCGTAATAAGTGAGTAAGGTCCGATTGAACGAGCATGCATCTTATCATCTACCATGTGACCTAGCTTAAGCATATAGATCATACCAACAGTTGCAGGTTGATCGAATCTTTCACCAGTTCCACCATCATATAGATAAGTTTTTCCAAATCTTGGAATACCCGCTTTATCAGTGAAATCACAAATATCTTCAAGGGTAGCACCATCAAAAATATGAGTACTGAATTTAACCCCTAGCTCCTTACCAGCCCAACCAAGAACAGTTTCGTAAATCTGACCAAGGTTCATACGAGAAGGCACACCAAGAGGGTTAAGTACAATGTCAACGGTTGTACCGTTTTCGAGGAAAGGCATATCCTCATCACGTACAATCTTTGCAACAATACCCTTATTACCGTGTCTACCGGCCATCTTATCACCAACTTTTACTTTACGCTTTTTAGCGATGTAAACTTTGGCTAGCTGAACAATACCTGCTGGTAGCTCATCACCAATAGTGATATTGAACTTCTTACGCTTGTACTCAGCATCATACTCTTTCCATTTGAGTATGTAGTTATGGATAACCGCTCTAATTAAATCGTTCTTCTTCTTATCGGTAGTCCACTTGTTAGGATTAACATTCATATAGTCAATGTCAACCAACATTTTATGGGTGAACTTAACACCACGTGGAATAATTTCATTATCGAAATTATCGTAAACACCCTGTGATGTCTTACCGTTTACAATAATGAAAAGTTTATCAACTAGTCTATTGAGTAATTCCTTAGCTATGTTATCAAACTCCTCATCAATTTTTGTAAGAAGGTTCTTTTCGATTGCTTTACCTTTCTTAGGATCTTTTACAGATCGTGAGAAAAGGTTCTTATCAATAACAACACCGTAAAGTGATGGGGAAGCTTTTAATGAAGCATCCTTAACATCACCGGCTTTATCACCAAAAATAGCGCGAAGAAGTTTTTCTTCTGGTGTTGGATCAGATTCACCTTTAGGAGTAATCTTACCTATAAGAATATCGCCAGGAGCTACATTAGCTCCAATTCGGATCATTCCGTTTTCATCAAGGTCTTTTGTAGCTTCTTCTGATACATTTGGAATATCAGCGGTTAGCTCTTCCATTCCTCGTTTGGTGTCCCTAACTTCAAGGATATACTCATCAACGTGAATTGATGTGAAGATATCGTCGCGAACTAAACGCTCGCTAATTACGATAGCATCCTCAAAGTTATACCCTTTCCAAGGCATGAATGCAACCTTTAGATTACGACCTAAAGCAAGCTCACCTCTTTTAGTAGCATAACCTTCGGTAAGGGTTTGACCCTTTTTAATCTCCTGCCCTTTAACAACCATTGGTTTTAGGTTGATACAGGTACTCTGGTTAGTCTTTTTAAACTTGGGTAGTTTATAACGTTTAACCTCAGGATCGAAGCTTACAAAGCGTTCATCCTCAGTTCTGTTATATTTAATTACAATCTCCTCTGCATCAACGTACTCAACAACACCATCCTCTTCAGCAACAACCTGAACGCGGCTGTCGGTAACAACAGGTCCTTCAAGACCAGTTCCTACGATTGGATCTTCAGGCTGTAACAAAGGTACTGCCTGACGCATCATGTTCGATCCCATAAGCGCACGGTTTGCATCGTCGTGCTCTAGGAATGGGATAAGTGATGCTGCGATTGAAGCAATCTGATTTGGAGCTATATCCATTAAATCTACTGTTTCTTTTTCGGAAAGTGGATAGTCTGCTTCGTAACGTGCTTTAACCCTAGCATTAGAGAATGTGCCATCTTCGTTTAGAAGAGCATTTGCCTGAGCAATAATTTTTGCCTCTTCCTCCTCTGCACTTAAATAGATAACCTCTTCACTTGTTAAACCTACTTTCCCATTTTCAACCTTACGGTATGGGGTTTCAATAAAACCAAGCTGGTTGATTTTTGCATAAACGCAAAGTGATGAAATAAGACCAATGTTTGGTCCTTCAGGAGTTTCTATAGGACAAAGACGTCCGTAGTGAGTGTAGTGAACGTCACGAACCTCGAACCCTGCACGCTCACGTGACAAACCTCCAGGTCCTAATGCAGATAGACGACGTTTGTGGGTCATCTCGGCAAGAGGGTTGGTTTGATCCATGAACTGTGAAAGCTGGTTAGTACCAAAGAATGAGTTGATAACTGAAGATAGAGTCTTCGAGTTTATCAAATCGATTGGGGTGAACACCTCGTTATCGCGAACGTTCATCCTTTCACGGATAGTACGTGCCATACGTGCTAACCCAACGCTAAACTGACCTGCAAGCTGTTCGCCAACGGTTCTAACACGACGGTTGCTTAAGTGGTCAATATCATCAACATCTGCTTTTGAGTTGATAAGCTCAATCAGGTACTTTATAATTTCAATAATATCTTCTCGAGTCAAAACCTTAGTATCCATTGCGGTAGAAAGGTTTAACTTTTTATTGATACGATATCGGCCAACTTCGCCTAAATCGTAACGTTTATCGGAGAAGAATAGTTTCTCGATCACATCGCGAGCGGTAGCTTCATCGGGTGGTTCCGAGTTGCGTAGCTGGCGATAAATATGAACTACAGCTTCCTTTTCAGAGTTACAAGGGTCTTTCTGTAGTGTGTTATAAATAATGGCGTAATCTGAAATGCTCTGATTTTCCTTGTGTAAAAGTATTGACTTAGTTCCTGAATCAACGATATCATCGATATGTTCATTCTCGAGAACAGTCTCACGGTCAAGAATTACCTCGTTACGTTCTATAGATACCACTTCTCCGGTATCCTCGTCAACGAAGTCCTCAACCCAAGTTTTAAGAACTCTAGCAGCAAGTCTTTGACCCACGCATTTCTTGAGGTTCGCTTTTGAAACTTTAATTTCATCGGCTAGATTAAAAATCTCAAGGATGTTCTTATCACTTTCGTAACCAATAGCACGAAGCAATGTGGTTACAGGCAATTTCTTTTTACGATCGATGTATGCATACATCACGTTATTGATATCAGTAGCAAACTCAATCCACGATCCTTTGAAAGGAATAATACGTGCAGAGTAAAGCTTTGTACCATTAGCGTGTACGCTTTGACCAAAGAAAACGCCGGGTGAACGGTGTAGCTGAGAAACAACAACTCTCTCGGCACCGTTAATAACAAAGGTTCCCCTAGGTGTCATGTAAGGGATTGTACCTAAATACACGTCCTGAACAACGGTATCAAAATCTTCGTGTTCGGGATCGGTGCAATAGAGCTTTAATTTGGCCTTTAGGGGTACGCTATAGGTAAGGCCACGCTCCAGACACTCCTCTATTGAATATCGAGGTGGGTCAATATAGTAATCGAGAAACTCGAGTACAAAATTGTTTCGGGTATCGGTAATTGGAAAATTTTCGCCAAAAACCTTGAATAAGCCCTCTCTTTTACGATCTTCGGGAGAAGTTCCTAGTTGGAAAAACTCCTCAAAAGATTTAAGCTGTATCTCGAGAAAATCGGGATACCTGATAGGGGTGTTGGTTTTTGCGAAGCAAATTCTGTTATTATCTTGAAACATTGTGATCGAATTAGTTGAACCGTTAATTATAACAATAAAAAGGCTTAGAATCTATCAAATAGATTCTAAACCTCTAAATACCTAATATCAGGCTTTCGCTATTTAAGTTCAACTTCTGCTCCTGCCTCTTCGAGTTGTGCTTTAAGAGATTGTGCTTCTTCTTTAGAAACGCCTTCCTTAACTGCTTTAGGAGCAGCGTCTACTAAGTCTTTAGCTTCTTTTAAGCCAAGACCTGAAAGCTCTTTAACAAGCTTAACAACTTGTAGTTTTGCACCACCTGCTGATTTTAAAATCACATCGAAAGTTGATTTTTCAGCAGCTGCACCTTCGCTAGCAGCGGGAGCAGCAGCAACAGCAACAGCTGCAGCAGCGGGCTCAATACCATACTCGTCTTTCAGAATTTTAGCAAGTTCATTAACTTCTTTAACTGAAAGGTTAACTAGGTCTTCTGCAAATTTCTTAAGATCTGCCATTTTTACTTTGAGTTTAAATTAATTCCTAAATAACTATTGTTCTTTTTCAGATAGTGTTTTAACAACACCAGCGAGAATGTTACGACCGGATTGTAGACCAGAAACAACGTTCTTAGCAGGTGATTGCAGTAGAGCGATAACGTCAGCAATAAGTTCATTTTTGCTCTTAAGACTAACGAGTGCTTCTAGCTGGTTTTCACCAATGTATATTGATTCTTCTACAAAAGCGGCCTTCAGTAAGGGTTTAGGATTCGCTTTGCGAAATTCCTTGATAAGCTTAGCTGGAACGTTACCAGTTTCGGTAAACATTACAGATGTAGAACCCTTAATTGAGTCGTAGAGTGGGGTAAAATCTGATTTACCGCTACGCTCTAACGCCTTAATAAACAGGGTGTTCTTTACCACAACAAGCTCTATTTGCTTTTCGAAACATTTCCTACGAAGCTTACTAGTAACTTCAGCATTCAGTTCAGAAATGTCAGCTAAATAGAAATGAGGGTACTGCTTAATCTGTTCAGTTAACTTATCAATTAGTAAATTTTTGTCTTCCCTTGTCATAGTACTATTGGGTCAGTAAATAAGGTTATTAGTTCGAATCGGAAACTGATTTTGAATCAATTTGTAGCCCAGGACTCATCGTGCTTGAAAGGTAAACACTCTTAATGTAAGTACCTTTTGCTGACGATGGTTTGAGTTTAACAATTGTATTGATAAACTCTTGAGCGTTATCGACAATCTGTTCCGGTGCGAATGAAACCTTCCCGATTGATGAGTGGATTATACCGAACTTATCAACCTTGAAGTCTATCTTACCCTGTTTTACTTCCTTTACAGCCTTGTCAACATCCATGGTAACAGTACCACTTTTTGGATTTGGCATTAAACCACGTGGACCAAGAACACGGCCAAGTGCACCCACTTTAGCCATTACAGTTGGCATAGTGATGATAACATCAATATCTGTCCAACCGCCTTTGATCTTCTCGATATAATCATCGAGACCCACATGATCTGCACCAGCTTGACGAGCAGCCTCTTCTTTATCGGGAGTACACAAAACTAAAACGCGGGTTACTTTACCTGTTCCGTGAGGAAGGGTAACAACGCCACGAACCATTTGATTTGCTTTACGTGGGTCAACACCAAGACGAATGTCGATGTCAACCGAAGCATCAAACTTAGTTGCTGTGATGTCCTTTAAAAGTGAAGCAGCTTCAGTAAGTTTATATTGCTTACCGGCTTCAAGTTTTGACAGAGCAAGCTTCCTATTCTTTGTCAGTTTAGTCATTGCGCAATAAAGGTTAAAGGTTAATTTTCCGGAAAATTACCGGTTACAGTTATACCCATACTGCGGGCAGTACCTGCCACCATCTTCATCGCTGACTCCAAAGTGAAGCAGTTCAGATCGGGCATTTTACTTTGTGCAATTTCCCGAACCTGTTCCCAGGTTACAGTGGCAACTTTTTTACGGTTAGGCTCTGCGGAACCGGACTTCTGCTTCGATACTTCGAGCAGCTGAACGGCTACAGGAGGGGTTTTAACGATGAAGTCAAACGACTTATCGCCATACACGGTTATCACTACTGGAAGAACTTTCCCAGCCTGTGTTTGAGTTCTTGCGTTGAACTGCTTGCAGAACTCCATGATGTTGACCCCTTTTGAGCCGAGAGCGGGACCTACAGGAGGTGATGGATTAGCAGCACCGCCCTTGATCTGGAGTTTTATAAATCCAGCAACTTCCTTAGCCATAATGCTTTAGCTCTTAAGTTTTTATTCCTTTTCTACTTGCATGAAACTTAACTCCAAAGGAGTTTTTCTGCCGAAGATTTTCACCATAACCTTCAGCTTCTTTTTTTCTTCGTTGACTTCTTCGATTACTCCGGAAAATGAGTTAAAAGGACCATCAATAACCTTAACCGTTTCACCGACATAGAAGGGTACATTTAGTTCTTCCTCGCTACCTGCTAGTTCATCTACTTTACCAAGGATGCGATTAACCTCCGAGGTTCGTAAAGGAATTGGATCGTTCGTTTTAGGATCACCCAAAAAGCCGATAACGTTAGGAATATCCTTGAGAATGTGAGGAATCTCACCTACTAAATTTGCTTCGATTAGAACATAACCGGGATAGAAAATTCTCTCCTTGCTGATCTTTTTACCATTACGAATTTGGTAAACCTTCTCAGTAGGAATTAGAACTTGAGAGATGAAGTCGTGTAGTTTTA
>Ga0209099_1000467_pt1 | contig 48106 bp, 39 predicted proteins | sample AD_JPNHW2_MetaG_FD_184430 | JGI IMG/M metagenome (GOLD analysis project Ga0209099, IMG submission 184430) | Active sludge microbial communities of municipal wastewater-treating anaerobic digesters from Japan - AD_JPNHW2_MetaG (SPAdes) (version 2) | ecosystem: Engineered > Bioreactor > Anaerobic...
TGGACAAGCTGATGGGCGAGTTCCAGACCGTGATCAAGCCCCTGGGGGACCTGTTCAAGCAGGTGCGGGGCCTGGGCGGATCCACCATCCTCGGCTCCGGCGAGGTCGCCCTCATCCTCGACGTCCCCGCCCTCGTCCAGCTCGCCTCCGAAGGCGGACGTTCCATCCAGAAGAACCAGCCAACCCTAACGAATGCCAACTAGTCCGGCCTGACGGCCCTCAAGGAGTCTCCCATGAAGTGGTTCAAGTCCCTGCGCCTCGGCACCCAGCTGTTCAGCGGTTTCCTGGTGGTGGCCTTCATCGCGGCCCTCATCGGGGGCATAGGCTACCTCAAGGTCACCGCGATCAACAACGCCGACACCACTCTGTACAAGGACATCACGCTTCCTGCCTTCACCCTGGGGCAGATCGAATCCTCCTTCCAGCAGATCCGGTGCGTGGCCCGCGATGCGCAACTGGCCAAGGACGCCAACGCCAAGATGGACTGCCAGCAGAAGTTCAAGCAACTGAAGCAGAAGATCAACGAAGACTCGCTCGCATACGAGAAGACCATCCTCACGGACAATGGCCGGAAGCAGTACGAGGAGTTCATCAAGAACCGCGACGCATTCAACGACATCCTCGAGCGTGTGATAAGCCTCACCGTCGCGAACCGGGATGCGGAAGGCCTGGCGATCCTGCAGTCCGCGGAAGCCAAGTCCGCACTCCAGGCGGAAGAGGACAGCATCGAAAAGATGGTGGATGCCAAGACCCAGCTGGCTACGCAAACCTCTGAGAGCAACAGTGCGACGGCACAGAGCGCGCGCCAGTCCGTCGTCATCCTCAGTGTCGCAGGCGTCGCCCTGGCCGTCCTGATCGGCTACCTGATCATGAAGATCGTCAAGGGCCAGGTGGGCGGCGAACCGAAGTACGCGGCCGACGTCGTGCAGCGCGTGGCCGAGGGGGATCTCAGCGTGGACGTCCAGCTCGCGTCCGGCGACTCCGAGAGCATGATGGCCGCCATCAAGGGGATGGTCGGCAGGCTCAACGAGCTCATCGGGAACGTGATCGAGACGGCCGGCACCCTGGTGGGAGCCTCCGAGCAGCTCAGCGCCACGGCCCAGTCCCTGAGCCAGGGCGCGGCCGAGCAGGCGGCGAGCGTGGAGGAAACCAGCGCCTCCATGGAGGAGATGAGCGCCTCCATCGCCCAGAACAACGAGAACGCCAAGGTCACAGGCGACATCGCCACCCGGACCGCCGGCGAGACGAACGAGGGCGGCAAGGCCGTCAAGGAGACCGTCGCCGCCATGAAGCAGATCGCCCAGAAGATCGCCATCATCGACGACATCGCCTACCAGACCAACCTCCTGGCCCTCAACGCCGCCATCGAGGCGGGACGCGCCGGGGAGCACGGCAAGGGCTTCGCGGTGGTGGCGGCGGAAGTCCGCAAGCTGGCCGAGCGCAGCCAGGTGGCGGCCTCGGAGATCAGCCAGCTGGCCACGGGCAGCGTGGGCCTCGCGGAGAAGGCGGGTTCCCTGCTGGAGACCATCGTGCCCTCCATCCAGAAGACCTCCGACCTCGTCCAGGAGATCGCCGCGGCCTCGGCCGAGCAGAACTCCGGCGTGGGCCAGATCAACGGCGCCATCGGCCAGATCAGCCAGGCCGTCCAGCAGAACGCGGCGGCCTCCGAGGAGCTGGCCTCCACCTCCGAGGAGGTGAGCGCCCAGGCCATGGAGCTGCAGTCCATGATGGAGGTCTTCACGCTGACGGGACAGGGCAGGACCGTCTCCAGGCCCGCGAAGAAGACTCCGGCGAAGCAGCGTCCCGCAAAGGCCGCCGTCCCCGACGACGTGGACGAACGGCAGTTCAAGCAGTTCTGACCGGTTCCCGAGGAGCCCATCATGGCGGAAGCGACCCAGCTCGCCACGCGCGCCCCCCAGCTGCTCGTCCAGCCGGGGGAGGCGGCGGAACGGAACCAGTACCTCACCTTCTCCCTGGGGGGTGAGGTGCTGGCCACGGACATCCGGATCGTCAAGGAGATCCTCCAGTACAGCGCCATCACCGAAGTGCCCCTCACGCCGCCGGAGATCCGGGGGGTGCTCAACCTCCGGGGGGCCGTGGTGCCCGTGGTCGATCTGGCGGTGCGCTTCGGCCGGCCGTCCACTCCCGTCGACAAGCGGACCTGCATCGTCATCCTCGAGATCGGAGGAAACGAGCGTTCCACGGTGATGGGCATCATGGTCGACCACGTGAGCGAAGTGATCGACCTTCCCCCGGGCGATCTCGAACCCGCGCCCGCCTTCGGGAACAAGCTCCGGCCCGACTTCATCCGCGGCGTGGGCAGGATCGGCGGCCGGTTCGTCCTCATCCTGGAGATGGAGCGTATCCTGTCCCTGGAGGAGCTGGCAGAGCTCGGCACCGGGATGTCGTGACCCCGGCCGGACCATTTCTGATCGCATGAGCATGGAGGTTTCCTGATGGCGGAACCCAGAAAACCAGGAGCCAGGCAGTCCAGGATCATCCCGGTCGCCGAACGCAAGCAGCAGTACCTCGCCTTCGGGCTGGGCGGCGAGGCCTTCGCCATGGAGATCGGCTACGTGAAGGAGGTCGTCCAGTACGGGGAGCTCACCGAGGTCCCGCTGATGCCCTCCTACATCCGGGGCGTGATCAGCCTCCGGGGCGCCATGGTGCCGGTGATCGACCTCTCCGTCCGCTTCGGGCGTCCCCTCACGGAGATCGCCCTGCGGAGCTGCGTGATCATCCTGGAGGTCCCGCGCCGGGAGGGCTCCGTGGTCGTGGGCGTCATCGTGGACAACGTGAGCGAGGTGCTCGAGCTGGCGGACTCGGAGATCGAGCCCCCGCCCGCCTTCGGCAAGGATCCCCGCGCCGAGTTCCTGAGCGGCGTCGGCAAGGCGGGAGAGCACTTCGTCATCCTGCTCGACGTCAGGCACATCCTCTCCATCGACGAGCTGGCGGCGCTCTCCGGCGATCCTGGTCCGGAGGTGGCCGTTTCGTGACCCGCTCCCCTTCCATGAGCCCCGCCGTGAACGCCCAGGCCCTGGCCAACGGGGGATTCGCCCCGATCAGCGACGAAGAGTTCAAGCGCTTCCAGAGGCTGGTCCTGCAGAACACGGGCATCACCCTCTCGGACCAGAAGAAGGCCCTGGTGGTGGGCCGCCTGGGATCGCGCCTCCGGCACCGCAAGGCGGACAGCTTCACGGCCTACTACAAGCTCCTCCAGGACCCCGGCGAGAGCGACGAGCTGCAGACCGCCATCGACCTGATCACCACGAACGAGACTTCCTTCTTCCGCGAGGCCGACCACTTCAACGTGCTCCGGGACTACGTCCACAGCCTGCGGCCCGTCCCCTTCCCTTTCCGGGTCTGGAGCGCCGCCAGTTCCTCGGGTGAAGAGGCCTACACCATCGCCATGGTCCTGTCGGACATCCTGGCCAGCGCGGAATGGGACGTGGTCGGCACGGACATCAGCACGCGGGTACTCGAACGGGCGCGGAAGGGCCTCTATCCCATGGAGCGGGCCGCGACGATCCCGCAGGACTACCTGCGCCGCTTCTGCCTCAAGGGGCAGGACCGCCACGAGGGGCTCTTCCTGATGAGCCGCCAGATCCGGGAGCGGGTCACCTTCACCCATGCCAACCTCTGCAAGCCCCTGCCCCGGCTCGGCCCCTTCGACGTGGCCTTCCTGAGGAACGTCCTCATCTATTTCGACCTGCCCCAGAAGAAGCTCGTCGTGGAGGCCGTCGTCAACCAGTTGAAACCCGGAGGCCTGCTCATCGTGGGGCACTCCGAAAACCTGACGGGCATCCGGGGAGACCTCACCGTCCTGAAGCCCACGGTCTACCGCATCTCCTGAGCCCCGCGGGGAGTACACTGAGACCCACAGTCCGATCGGAAGGTTCTGATGGTGAACAACCCAGTCAAGGTGCTGATCGTGGACGATTCGGCGGTGGTCCGGCAGGCGCTGGTCTCCATCCTGGGCCACGACCGGAGCATCAAGGTCATCGGCCACGCCATGGATCCCATCTTCGCCATGGAGAAGATGGCCAAGGAATGGCCGGACGTGATCCTGCTGGACGTGGAGATGCCGCGGATGGACGGTCTCACGTTCCTGCGAAAGATCATGGCGGAGCGGCCCACGCCCGTGATCATCTGCTCCTCCCTCACGGCCAAGGGCGCAGAGACCACCATGCAGGCCCTGGCCGCGGGGGCTTTCGCGATCTTCACCAAGCCCACGATCGGCGTGAAGAACTACCTGGAGGACGCGTCCATGGACCTCGTGTCCGCCGTCCGGGCCGCCGCGGGCGCACGCATGTCGCGCCTCCCGGTGCCCCAGCGGGCGGTGCAGCACACACCGCCCAAGCTGACCGCGGATGCGGTGCTGGCGCCGGGATCCGAGGCCATGAGCGTCACGACGGACATCTTCACCGCCATCGGGACCTCCACGGGCGGAACCCAGGCCCTGGAATACGTGCTGGCGGCGCTCCCCCGGACCTGTCCTGGCATCGTGGTCGTCCAGCACATGCCGGAGCAGTTCACGGCCGCCTTCGCCGAGCGCCTGAACCACATCTGCCAAGTCGAGGTGCGGGAAGCCCGCACGGGCGACCGGGTGATCCCCGGCCGCGCCCTCATCGCGCCGGGCGGGAAGCACCTGGTCGTCAAACGCAGCGGGGCCCAGTACCTGGCGGAAGTGATCAGCGCGCCCCCCGTCAACCGCCACTGTCCCTCCGTGGACGTGCTCTTCCGCTCCGTGGCCAAGTACGCGGGCAAGAACGCCACGGGCGTGATCATGACCGGAATGGGGGACGACGGCGCCCGCGGCCTCCTGGAGATGAAGCAGGCCGGCGCCCGCACCCTCGCCCAGGACGAGGCGTCCTGCGTGGTCTTCGGCATGCCGAAGGAGGCCATTCGGCTGGGTGCCGCCGACAGGGTGGTCCCGCTCCATCAGATCCCGGAGCTGATCTCCCGATGACGTTCCTTTCCGGCCACGAACCGGAGCCGCGTTCTCCGCAATCCGGCAGCTCGCTGGCCGGACTCAACGTGCTGGTCGTGGAGGACAGCGGCGTCCAGCGTGCCCATGCGGTGTCCCTCGTTACGGAGATGGGGGCCGCCCAGGTCCTGGAGGCCTCCGACGGCATCGAAGGCCTGGCGGCCCTGGCGGAGGGCGGGGGCATCGACCTGGTGCTTTCGGACCTGGACATGCCCCGCATGGACGGCATCGCCTTCATCGGCGAGCTGGCTGCCCGCGGGTTCCGGCCGAAGGTGATCATCATCAGCTCCCAGGAAGCCGAAGTGCTCCAGTCGGTGCGCATGATGGCGGAAACCTACGGCCTGAGCGTTCCGGGCGTGATCCCTAAGCCCCTGACGTCCCTCGTCCTCGAGAAGGTGCTGTCGGCCCCTCCCCGGCTCGCCCCCGCGCTTGGCCCCTCGGCCCCCTCGGCCCGGCAGGAGGTGACTCCGGGAGAGATCCGCCGGGGTCTCGAGGCGAAGGAGTTCCATTGCTTCTTCCAGCCCCAGGTCACCTTCCAGGGTGCCCTCTTCCGAGGGGTCGAGGCCCTGGCGCGCTGGCGCCATCCTGTGTTCGGCCTGCTGGGGCCGGCGGCCTTCCTGCCCCAGGCCGAGGCGGACGAGGAACTCATGTCTGGCCTCACGCTGGCCATCCTGGAAAGGGTGGCCGAGCACTGGCGCATCTGGAAACGCCGGGGGCTCAGCCTGGACGTTTCCGTGAACCTGTCCGCCCGCTCGCTGGGGATCCAGGGTTTCTCCGACCACCTGATGGACGCCGCGAACCGTTTCGAACTTCCGCCCAGGGCCCTGATCTTCGAGGTGACGGAATCCGCCTCCACGACCCACCTCGGGCATACCCTGGCCAATCTGGCCAGGCTCCGAATGCGGGGCTACCGGCTCAGCATCGACGATTTCGGAACGGGCTTCGCAACCTTCGAGCAGCTGGAGCGGATTCCCTTCACCGAGCTGAAGATCGACCAGTCCATCATCCGGCTGCTCCCCATGGCCGAGCGCCAGATGTTCATGACCCGGCGCATCGTCCAGATGGCCCAGGACCTGAAGCTCTCGGTCGTCGCCGAAGGGATCGAGACCCTCGCCAGCTGGAACGCGCTCAGGCACCTCGGCTGCAAGCTGGGACAGGGCTATTTCATCGCCCGGCCCATGCCGGCCGAGCAGGTGGCCGGCTGGGCCAAGCAGGACCGCTCCCATCTGCGCGGACAGGAGCTTTCGTGACCGTGAGACGCGCACAGGACCGGGCGAGGCTGTTCTTCTCGGACGACCGCCGGATCGGCTTCTTCCTCCTCCTGGCGACGTTCCTCGCAGTCCTCGTCTTCGTCCTCGGATTCCGCTGGCTCCACGACCTGAACGAACAGCAGCGGAGGGCGGCGCTCAGGGAGAAGGCGTCCATCGCCCGGCAGGCGATCCAGCCGATCGTGGACCGGTTCCGCGGGACGGAGCGGGCGGACCTGGGCCATACCAGGCGGGCGGCCTTCCTCGCCCTGCACCGCTTGACCTGCGGGGAGGCCTGCGGCCATGACCATGTCTTCATGCACGACCTGGAGGGAACGGCCCTCTTCAGCCCCTGGGCGTCCGGGAACGTGGGCCGCCAGACCCGGCTCTTCGAGGACGAGCAGGGGAACTCCCACCTCGAGGACGTGGTCCGCCGCCTCCGCGCCGAACCAGGGGGCGTCTTCGTCTCCTACTGGCTCCCGGACCCCAGGACCGGAAGCCGCGAGAAGATGCTCTCCTTCGTCCAGTTCCTTCCCGAACTGGGGGTCCTCGTCGGGACTGGCGTAGGCGTGGGCGGCGCCCTTCGCGCCGAGCAGCGGATCCTCGCCCTGGGCCTGCCGGCCGGCCTCCTGCTGCTGGGCCTCTTCAGCATTCCGCCCGTGCTCGCCCTCCGGTCCCACCGCAAACGAAGCCTCTGGATGAAGCAGGAAATCCGGGAACGCCTCGAGGTCGAGGAGGCCCTCCGGAGGAGCGAGGCCACCCTGAAGGCCCTCGTGGATTCCGCGCCCATCGGCATCGCGTCCATCAAGGACCGGCGCTTCCTCGACGTGAACGAGACCTTCGCCCGGATCTTCCAGCGGGACCGCAAGGAACTCTCGGGACAGAGCACCCGCCTGTGCTACGCCAACGACGAAGCCTTCGAAACCGGGGGGAGGTGCCTCTACGTCGCTCCCAGCACCCTCGACACGCTGGGGCGGAGGGCGGACGGAAGCGAGTTCCCCCTCCTCCTGTGCGCGGCCCCCCTGGGCCTCGAAGGCACGACGGACGAATTCGTCATCACCGCGCTGGACATGACCGAACGCCGGAAGGCCGAGGAGGAGGTCCTCCAGAACCAGGAGAAATTCCAGACGATCTTCGACGCCAGCCCCATGGCGATCGCCCTGAACGACCCCGAGACCGGCGTCTACCTCGACGTGAACGCCCGCTGCTGCGAGGCCTTCGGGCTGCCGAAGGCGGAGATCGTCGGCCGGACCCCGCAGCAGACCGGCCTGCACCTGGAGGAGCAAGGCCAGCAGGAGGTCCTGGGGAGCCTGGCGCGAGAGGAGACCGTCAACGCCAAGGACATGAAGCTCACCCTGCCCGGAGGCGAAGAGCGCGAAGTCCTGGTCACGGCCCAAAGGATCCAGCTGGCGGGCAAACCGACGTTCCTGAGCATGACGATAGACGTCACGGCGTGGCGGCGCCTCGAACGAGCCACCCAGGAGAGCGAACGCCAGCTGCGCACCCTCTTCGAGGGCTCTCCCATCGGCATCTTCCGGTCGACGCCGGATGGGCTCTTCCGGCAAGTGAATCCGGCCCTGGCCGCGATGTTCCGCTACGGGAGCCCGAAGGCGATGGTCGAGGAGACGAACCGCAAGGGCATCCCGGAGGCGCTCTACGAGAGCCCGGACCAGCGGGCGGCCCTCATGCGGCGGATCCAGGCGCGCATGGGAACCTGGTTCGTCGAGGAGGTCCACTTCAGGCGCCTCGACGGCACCTTCCTGGACGGCATCATGTCCATCATCCTCAGCCTCGATCCGGAGACGGGAAGCCCCACGCTCTTCGGCTTCGTCCAGGACATCAGCGCGCGCAAGCGGGCCGAGGACGACCTGAAGGCGAAGACCGCCCTGCTCGAGGCCCAGACGGACGCGACCCTGGACGGCATCCTGGTGGTCTCGACGGACCGCAAGCGCATCCTCACCAACCAGCGCTTCATCACCACGTTCAACATCCCTCCGGACGTCCTGGAGGACGAGGCGGACGCCCCCTGCCTGGCGCACGTCCGCTCCCTGGCCCTGCACCCGGAAGAGTTCCTGGAAAAGGTCCAGTATCTCTACGCCCACCCGGCCGAGGCCAGCCGCGACGAGGTCGAATTCCGGGGCGGGATGATCCTGGAACGGTATTCCGCGCCCGTCCTCGGCAGGAACGGGGAGATCTACGGAAGGATCTGGATCTTCCACGACATCAGCGAGCGCATGCGCGCCCAGCAGGAGATCCTCCGCCTCAAGGACTACCTGGCCAACGTCATCGACTGCATGCCCTCCGCCGTGGTGGGCCTGGACCGGGCGGGCCGCATCACCGGCTGGAACCGGGACGCCGAGAACATCCTGGGCGTCGAGGCCCGGGAGGCCATGGGGCGGCCCATCCAGGAGGTGGCCAAGCACTTCACCCCCTGGATCATGGCCATGCAGCGGGAAGTCCGGCGAGAACGCCGTCCCGCCTCCATGGAGAAGCTGCACCTGGAGCACGAAGGCGTCCGCAGCTGCTACGAGCTGACGGTCTACCCCCTGACGACCGAAGGCATGGAGGGCAGCGTCGTCCGCATCCAGGACGTGACCGAGCGGGTTCGCATCCAGGAGCTGATGATCCAGACCGAGAAGATGGTGTCCGTGGCCGGCCTCGCCGCGGGCATGGCCCACGAGATCAACAACCCCCTGGGAATCATCAGCCAGGCGCGCCAGAACATCGAGCGCCGTCTTTCCGCGGAACTCCCCGCCAACCGCGAGGCAGCCCGGGAGCTCGGCCTGGACCTCGAGCGCCTCCACGCCTACTTCGAACGGCGGGGAATCGACAGGTTCCTGGGCAACATCCGGGAAGCCGTCGACCGGGCGGCGGGCATCGTCAGCAACGCGCTGCTGTTCAGCCACCAGATCGAATCCACCCACCAGCCGGTTCCGCCCGTCGACCTCCTGGAAAAGGCCCTGGAACTCGCCGCCAACGACTACGACCTGAAGAAGAAATACGGGTTCCGGGACATCGAGATCCGGCGGGAGTTCGAATCCGGACTCCCGGCCGTCCGCGTCGTGAGCCTCGAGATCGAGCAGGTGCTCCTCAACCTCCTCAAGAACGCGGCCCAGGCCATGGCCGGCAATCCTCCGGAACGGAAGCCCCGCATCGTCCTGAGAGCCTTCCGCGACGCCAAGCACCTGGTGATGGAGGTCGAGGACAACGGGCCGGGCATGATCGAATCCATCAGGCGGCGCGTCTTCGAGCCCTTCTTCACCACCAAGGAACCGGGTACGGGGACGGGGCTCGGGCTCTCGGTCTCCTACACCCTCGTCACCCGGAACCACAAAGGATTGATGGAAGTCGTCTCGGAACCCGGCCGTGGCTCGTGCTTCACGATCCGCCTGCCGATGAGGAAGGAGCCGGAGGATGTCCGGGAGCCCTGATTCCCTTGGACATCCTCGCACCCAGCGAGCGGATGGCCCCGCCCTCCCGGAAACGAGGGACCGAATGCCAGGAGATGACAAGATGAACCCGACGGAAAAAATCCTGGTCGTGGACGACGAGCCGTTGGCCCGCGAGAACCTCCGCGTCTTCCTCGAGGACATCGGCTACGAGGTCCTGGAGGCGGGCAATGGGGAGACGGGCCTCCGCGCCTGCGGCGACGAACGCCCCGACCTGGTGCTGCTCGACATCAGCATGCCCGGGAAGAACGGGTTCGAGGTGTGCCGGGAGCTCAAGACGATTCCGGAGCTCCGGGAGATCCCCGTCATCTTCCTCAGCGGCCTGATGGAGACCCGCGACAAGCTGGAAGCCTTCGCCTCGGGCGGGGTGGACTACGTCGGCAAGCCGTTCCGCCTGGAAGAAGTGGAGGCCCGGGTCCGGGCGCACCTGGAGATCAGGCGGCAGCGACGCGAGCTGGAGGAGAGCCACAGGGATCTGGAGAGCGCGCTCCGCGCCGCCCAGATGTCGAACCGCAAGCTGATCGAGGTCAACGAGCGCCTCCGGGAGTCGGAGGCCCTCAAGAGCCACTTCATCGCCCACATGCGGAACGAGATCAACGATCCCCTCGGAAGCATCCTGGGGCTCGCCGGGGAGATCTGCGACAAGACCCTCCCGATCGAGCAGATCCACGACCTGGCCGGATTGATCAGGTCCGAAGCCTTCCAGCTCGAGTTCCAGCTGCGGAACATCTTCTGCGCGGCCGAGCTGGAGGCGGGGGAGGCCACCCTCGCCATCACGAGGGTGGACGTTGCATCCCTGCTGCAAGACGCGGCGGAGACTTTCGCGAGCAGGGCCCGGGTCAAGGACCAGAAGGTCGTGGCGGAGACGGCCGAGGACGCGAGCCCCTTCGCGACGGACGCGGGGAAGCTGGGCATCGTCCTGGCGAACCTGCTCGCCAACGCCATCGAGTTCTCGCCGACGGGTGGGCGGATCGATCTGCGGGCCTTCCGGAAGGACGAGGCCCTGGTCATCCAGGTGGAGGACCAGGGCGCCGGACTGAGCGAGGCCGACAGGGCCCAGGTCTTCGAACGCTTCCGGCAGCTGGAAACGGGCCATGCGCGACCCCACAAGGGACAGGGCCTGGGACTCGCCGTGGTCAAGGCCCTGGTCGAACTGCTGGAAGGCCAGGTTTCCGTGGAGAGCCAGCCGGGCCGCGGCACGAAATTCACCTGCCTCCTGCCTCCGCAATCCGAACTCGGCGTGCTGGACACCTCCGCCCTCGACGGGAACCTCTTCCTCTTCGACGAGCCCCATGAGCTGTAGGGTGCCCTCTCCCATCCCTCCCATGAGACGGCCCTAGCCATGCCATCGTCCCCCGCCGGCGCCATCCCGCGCGTCAACCTGAATCCGTGCCTGCTCACCGCGCACCGGGAGGAGGCGGAGGTCACGACGCTGCTGGGATCCTGCGTGGCGGTGTGCCTCTGGGATCCGCGCCTGGCCTACGGCGGCATGAACCACTACATGCTGCCGCTCTGGAACGGCGACGGACTGCCCACCCCGAAATACGGGAACGTCGCGATCGAGAAACTCATCGAGAAGATGGTCTCCTTCGGCTGCAGGAAGGAGCAGCTCGTGGCGAAATGCTTCGGGGGGGCCAACGTGCTCGGGGACATGTCGGGCCCCATGCAGATCGGGGAGCGCAACATCGTGCTGGCCGAGGAGATCCTGGCGACCCACCGCATCCCGATCGTCGCCAGGGAGATGGGAGGATTCCGGGGCATGAAGATCATCTTCAACACGAGGACCGGCATCGTCCTGGCAGGCCGCCTGGCCGGCTCCCCCGTGGCCGCCAACCCCAAACGCGCCTGACGCCGGCCCATGAACGACCTGCCCCCGGGCTTCCGGAGAAGACCAGGGGCAGTCAGTCGGTGAAACCGGGAAGCTACTTCTTCTCTTCCTTCTTGGCCTTGGGGGCGGCAGCCTCGGGAGCAGCCTCGGCCTCGCCTTCGGCGGGAGCTCCCGCGGGGGCGAGCTCTTCCTCGGCAGCCTTGCCGTGCACGGAGCAGACCACGTTGTGGGCATCTCCCAGCAGGGTGACGTGGGCATCGAGCTTGATCTGGTCGAGGCGGACGGAGTCGCCCACGGCGAGGTTGTCGACGTTCACGTCGATGTGGCCGGGGATGAAGCCGGGCAGGCATTCCACCTCGATGCTCCGGTGGACGAAGTCGAGGAGGCCGCCTTCCTTGACGCCCAGGGGGGTACCCTTGAGCACGATGGGCACGTGGACGCGAACCTTGTGGGTCGGGTCGACGCGGATGAAGTCCAGGTGGACCAGGCGGCCGGTCACGGCATCGCGCTGAACGTCCTTGATGATGACGTGCCGCTTGATCTCCGTGCCCTCGCGCTGGAGATGCAGCATGGAGTTGCTGCCCGTCTCGCTGGCCAGGACCCGGGCCACGATCTTGGGGCTGATGGCGATGGAAACGGCGGGCTCGTTCAGGCCGTAGATGGTGGCCGGGATGAGTCCGTTCTTGCGGAGTGTGCGGCTGGCGGACTTGCCGACCCGGTCGCGCTTGGCGACGACGATGGTATCGACGACGGATGTGCTCATGGTTCCTCCTACCAGGCTGCCGGATGCAGCCCTCTCGTTGGGTTCGAGGCCTGGCGGCCCCTGCCCGGAAATCGGGCGAACCACCAGGATATCGTGCGGAAATCCCGAAGGCCAGCGGATGTTTCCGGAGGAGGCCCGGGCGATATACGACGTTCATCACGCCCGTCCCCGGTGACGTCCACGGATTCCGTGGCACCCTGGAGGAAGGAGCGATCATGACCAAGGTGAGCCGCGCGGCGATCTACGATGCACTCAGCAACTGCCAGGTCCCTGGAACGGACGCGACGCTGATGACCCTGAAGGCCGTCAAGGCCATCGAGGTGGACGGGGATCGCGCCGTCATCGACCTGGCCCTCCAGGACGTCTACCGGGACCGGGAGGGCGCCCTCCGCAGCTTCCTGGCGAAACGGCTGGCCGGGACCTCGCTCGAGATCCGCTTCCGCTGGGAACCCACGCCGGAGGCCCAGTCCAGGAACCTGCTCCAGGACGTGAAACGCTGCGTCATGGTCGGCAGCGGCAAGGGGGGCGTCGGCAAGAGCACCATCGCCGCCAACCTGGCCTGTTCCCTCGCGATGGACGGCCTCAAGGTGGGCCTCCTGGACGCGGACCTCCACGGCCCCAGCATGGGCATGATGTTCGGGATCAAGGACGGCCCCGAGGGCACGGAGGAAGGCAAGATCCTGCCCATCCGGAAGTTCGGCTTGAACCTCATGTCCATGGCCTTCCTGGTGGACGAGGACCGGCCGGTCATCTGGCGGGGACCCATGCTGAACAAGGCCCTGACCCAGTTCCTCGGGGACGTCCTGTGGGGCGACCTGGACCTGCTGCTCATCGACCTGCCCCCGGGCACGGGCGACGTCCAGCTCTCCCTCATCCAGAACGCCAAGGTGGACGGCGCCATCGTCGTGAGCACCCCCCAGGACGTGGCCTTCCTGGACGCGAGGAAGGCCATCGGGCTCTTCCAGACCGCAAAGATTCCCGTAGTGGGCGTCGTCGAGAACATGTCCAGCTTCCTCTGCCCCCACTGCGGACAGGAGACGCAGATCTTCGGCCACGGCGGCGTGCGCGCGGCGGCCCAGCGCATGGGCCTGCCCTTCCTCGCCGAGGTGCCCATCGACCTCCAGATCCGCACCGGCAGCGACGAGGGAACCCCCCTCGTGACGAGCCACCCCGGCAGCCCCCAGGCCCTGGTCTTCAACGAGATGGCGGCCCACCTTCGGAAAGTCCTGAAGGTGTAGTCTCCACATCCGGATGGCGACGACATGAACTTCCTGGAAATCGGCGATTTTTCGGAAACACAGGTGCTCCGCGTCTTCGCGCGCGCCGGCCGCATCGATTCGGAACCGTCCCCCCTGCGGGACCGGAACGTCTGGATGCTGTTCCCCGAGAGCAGCATCCGGACCCGCACGACCTTCGAACTGGGGATCGCCCAGCTCGGGGGCCGCGGCGTCCTCTTTCCCCCGGAAGTCCTCGAGCGCAAGGAGGATTTCCGGGATCTCGTCGCCTACCTGGAGAGCTGGATCCATCTCGCCGTCATCCGCCATCCCAGCTTCGAGCTCGTGAAGCGCTTCGCCGACCTGGCGCCCTTCCCGGTCGTCAACGCCATGACCCGGCGGAACCATCCCTGCGAGATCCTGTCCGACCTCTACGCGTTCTCGCGCCTGCGTCCCGACTGGCGGACCGCGCGCTACCTGTTCGTCGGAGCGGCGGGAAACATCTGCGACACCTGGCTGGAGGCCGCCAACCTGCTCGGGTTCCCCATCACCCAGGCCTGCCTCCCGCAGTACCGCTCTTCCGTGACGGGCCCGACCCTCGACTTCACGGAGGACCTCGAACAGGCGATCCGGACGGCGGATATCGTCCTCACGGACGGGCTGGTTCCCGAGCTCCGGAACGAGGAGTATTTGTCCCGCTACCGCATCACGGCCTCGCTCATGTCGAAGGCGCGGCCGGGCGCCCTGTGCAATCCTTGCCCGCCCTTCACCCGGGGAGGAGAGGTGTCCGAGGACCTCGTCGAGTCGGCCTGTTTCGTCGGGCACGGGTTCAAGGCGAGCCTGCTGGCCGTCCAGCAGGCGATCATGCTCGAATGCCTGGAAGGGTGAAGACCCAGGATCAGATCTCGAACTCCTGATGCATCTCCGGGATCTCGGATCTCGCCCCTTGCCGGTCGAGCGCATCCCGCAGGGCGAGGGCGGATTTCGGCTCGCCGTGGACGAGGAAGGTGAGGGCATCCTTGCCCGAGCCTTCATGCCACTTCAGGAGGGTGCCGTGGTCCCCGTGGCCCGAGAAACCGTTGATGGTGTGGATCCGGGCGCGGACCGGCACCTCCTGTCCGAAGAGCCGAAGGGAGCGCGCGCCGTCGATCAGGGAACGGGCGGGCGTGCCGGACGCGGCGTAGCCGACGAAGACCACGGCACACTCGGGCCTGGGCAGGAGCTGTTCCAGGTGGTGCATCACGCGCCCCCCCGTGCACATGCCCGATCCCGCCAGGATCACGGCACCCCTGCGGACATCGTTGATGGCCCTGGAATCGAACCGGTCCCGGGTGAAGGAGAGCCCCTCGAAGGCGAAGGGATCGCGCGCCCTGAGCACGTTCATGGCGTGCTGGTCGAAGCACTCTGGATGCCTGCGGAAGATCTCCGTCGCGGTGGAGGCCATGGGGGAATCCAGGAAGATCCGGAGCCCCGCCGGGAGGCGCTGGTGCTCCAGTCCCTCCCGGATCCCGTAGACGACCTCCTGGGCCCGCTCCAGGGCGAAGGTGGGCACGACCACGTTCCCGCCGTCCTTCACGGCGTCGCCCACCACGCGGAAGAATTCCGCCGCGGTTTCCAGGACGCTCCGGTGCGTCCGCCCGCCGTAGGTGGTCTCCATGACGACCACGTCGGCCGCGGGACAAGGGGCGGGATCCCGGACGATCGGATGGTGAGGACTGCCCAGGTCCCCGGAGAAGACGAGCCTGCGGGACCCGGCTTCCACCAGGATGCTGGCGGATCCCAGGATGTGGCCCGCCTCCCTGAAGGTGGCCTTGATCCCCTTCCCCAGCTCGCAGGGGGTGTCGTAGGGAACCGTGATGGAGAAGCGCTCGAGGGCAGCTTCCACATCCAGGCTGTCGTACAGCGGCTCCTCGGGCAGATGGCGGTAGCGGTCCCCCCGGTCCCGGTGGCGCTTCGCCCGCTCGGCATCTTCCTCCTGCAGCCGGGCCGAATCCATCAGCACGAGCCGGGCCAGTTCCTTCGTCGCGGGGGTGCAGGCCACCTTGCCCCGGAACCCCTGCTTCACAAGCAGGGGGATCCGCCCGCAGTGGTCGAGATGGGCGTGGGTGAGGAGCAGGATATCGATGGAGGCAGGGTCGAATCCGAAGCTCCGGCCGTTCTCCTCCCGGGACTCCCGGCTTCCCTGGAAGACCCCGCAGTCCACCAGGAGGCGGACGGTCCCCGTGTCCAGCAGGTGGCAGGAGCCCGTCACTTCCCCGGCGGCCCCGTGAAACGAGATGCGCATGGTTCCTCCTCTGTCGAATCGAATCCCGGGGACTTCCCCGAATCTTCCGGAGCGGAGTCTCCCGGCTCTCAGCTCCCTGCCGAGGCGAGCAGGTCGCCCAGGGCCTGCTTGAGCTTCTTGAGGTCGAAGGGTTTGCCGAGACTCGGCAGGTGGGTGCGCTCCAGGAACTCCCGCGTCTCGGGGTCGAAGCTGTCGCCGGTGGTGTAGAGGATCCGCCTCGCCATGGCCGGCTGGTATTCCCTGATCCACTCGTAGAGCTGGATCCCGGAGAGGCCCGGCATCCGGATGTCGGAGACGATGAGGTCGAAGGATTCGACCTGCAGTTTCTGGATGGCCTCGGCCGCCAGGCCGCAAGGCCTCACCTCGCATCCCCACGCCGCGATGGCGTCCGCCAGGCACTCCACCAGGTAGGTCTCGTCATCCACCACCAGCACCTTCTTGCCCGAGAGGCTGGGGGGCTCCGACGAGTTCATCGCGCCGTCGATCATCGGAAACTCCAACAGGAATGCATTGCCGACTCCTTCCTGGCTCCGCACGGATATCCTGCCGCCGTGCGCCCTGACGACGCCGGCGGCCACGCAGACGCCCAGGGAGGACGCGTCGGTCGCGCTGGCCAGCTCGAAGATCCGCCCCGTTTCGGGGTCGTCGATGGCGGCGCCCGTGTCCTGGACGATGACCTGGACCCCGCTGCCCGCCGCCCTCGTGCCGGCCTTCACCTGCCTGGCGGACGAGCGGCTCGATACGTGGACCGCGCTGCGGAGGAGATTCACCAGCGCCTCCCTCGCCTGCTCCACGTCCAGCCCGATCTCCGGAACATCCGGGGAGCAGGCGTAGTCCACGGTCACGCCCGCGGCCGCGGCTTCCCCCTCCATGCGCCTGGCGGCTTCCTGGAGCAGGGTGTTGATCTGTGCCCGCTCGCAGCGGAGCGACGAGGGAGCCACGACCATGAGGAGGGGCTTCAGCAGGTTCTGGGCGGAATCCACCGCCTGGAAGAGCCTGGAGAACCGGGCGAGCACCTGGGGATCCCGGACCTCCTCCATCAGCAGGCCCTTCTGGAGCAGGATCGGGCTCAGCCGGTTGGCAAGCTCGTTGAACATCGGCGGCATGATGCGGCAGAGCATGTCGCCCGATTCGAGGGAGGCCACCCGCTTCTCCAGCGCCCGCTGGTCGCCCACGTCCCGGATCAGGGCGGAGAAGGCCAGCACCCGCTCGTCTCCTCCCCGGATGGGCGCATAGGTGGCCGTGGCGGGAAATTCAGTCCGGTCCTTGCGCAGGCGCGAAGTCGGCACGTCCTTGATCAACTGACCCTTGCCCACCACCGCGATGATCTGCTCCCATTCGCCGGCCCGGAAGGGGGGGGTGAGCTGCTGGACGGAATGCCCGACGATCTCGCTGCGCGTGTAGCCGAAGATCCTCTCCGCAGCCGCGTTCCAGGTCAGGATGCGCCCGTCGTGGCTGAAGGAGATGATGGCCTCTCCCACGCTCTGGATGAGCCCTTCAAGGTAGCGCCGGGTCTTCAGGTTGTCCTGGTTGGCCCGCTCGAGCTGCGCGTAGAGCTGGGTGATCTCCTCGTTCTTCTTCTCCAGGGAATCCTTGGCCTGCTTGATCTCGGTGTATAGCCGGGCCGTCTCCATGTTGGACTTGAGGGCGTCTTCCAGCAGGTCCTGGGCTTCCGCGACCTTGTCCTTCGGGAGATCCGCCACGCTGACCCCGTCGTGGCGGAGCACCGTCGCCTCGGGCTCGGGCTCGTGCTCGGGCGTGGCCGTCTCCTCAGGCACGGAAAGCTCGCGCATGCTGTTCCGGATGTTGGTCTCGATGAGCGCGAGCATCTCATCGAAGTCCTGGATCTTCTTGTCCAGGTGGTATTTCCGGAAGGTCGTGCTCACGGTCTCCTTGGTGATCGCCTGGAAGGTGTCCAGAACCCCGAGCCCCTTGGGCGCGACGGATTCGAAGAAGGGCACGGAACGGAAGTTCAGGCGGCGGTTCATCACCCCCACCGGCATGGCGTCCGGGAGGTCCCGCTTGTTGTACTGGATGACGAAGGGGATCTGCTTGATGTTCAGCCGGTTCGCGTTGAGGTTGTGATAGAGGTTGGACAGGGAGTCCACGTTCTCCTGCATCTTGGCTTCGCTGGAATCCGCCACGAACACGACGCCGTCGGCCCCGCCCAGCACCACGCGGCGGCTGGCGTCGTACTGGACCTGGCCCGGCACCGTGTAGACCTGGAGGTGGATCGCGTTCCCGTAGATGTAGCCCAGGTTGATGGGCAGCAGGTCGAAGAAGAGCGTCCGGTCCTCCTGGGTGTTCACGGAGAACAGCTCCCCCCGGCTGGCTTCGTGGCACATGGCGTGCAGGGCCTGGAGATTGGTAGTCTTCCCGGACAAGCCAGGACCGTAGTACACGAGCTTGAGCAGGATCTCATTGGCGCGCGTGTTGAACTGGACCATGAGGTTCCATCCATATCCGGAGAATAGGATAGCCTACCAGGAGTGCCTGGGCCGGAAGGCTCCGTGTTAGAATCCGCTTCGCGCAGCATGCCCTCCGGGCGGAGTCCGTCATCCAAGGCGTTCCCTGCCTCGCTTGATCTGGAGCCACTCTTGAGCAACGCGACCCACGTGGCCATCGTCGTCCCGGAAAGCCCCGAGGGGATGCGCGAGACGCCCATGGCGAGGCGGAGGAGCAAGCCCGAGCCGGGAGGCCCGCTGTGAGCGTCCCGACCCACGTCGCCATCATCATCTCGGTATCCCCGGGGGGGATACGCGAGACTTCCACGACGCACCGGGCAGATAGGCCTGGACCAGGAGGCTCGCTGTGAGCGTCCCGACCCATGTCGCCATCATTATGGACGGCAACGGCCGGTGGGCGGCCCAGCGGGGGCTGGCCCGCATCAAGGGGCACAAGGAGGGGGTGCGCGCCGCCGAGGCGCTGCTGGACGCCGCCTCCAGCGCGGGCATCCGGCACATCAGCCTTTTCGCCTTCTCGACGGAGAACTGGAAGCGGCCCTCCTCGGAGGTGACGGCGCTCATGGCCCTCCTCCGCCTGTACCTGCGCGTCTTCCTGCCCCAGCTCAGGGCCAAGCGCATCCGCTTCCACCACCTCGGCTCCCTCGACGGCATCCCGGACGGGATCCGGCGAGACATCCGGAGACTCGAGGAGGAGACCCGGGATCACGAAGGCATGGTCTTCCACCTCGCGGTCAACTATGGGTCCAGGCTCGAACTGGCCTGCGCGGCCCGCCGTTGCGTCGAGGACGGGCTGAGGCCGGAGGAGGTCGACGAGGATGCCCTGGCCGCCCGGCTCTGGACCGCAGGCGTCCCGGACGTGGACCTGCTCATCCGGACCTCCGGCGAGATGAGGATCTCGAACTTCCTCCTGTGGCAGTCGGCCTACGCGGAGCTGTACATCACGGATTGTCTGTGGCCCGACTTCCGGGCCCCCCAGCTGCACCAGGCCCTGGATGAATACAGCCGCCGGGAACGCCGCTTCGGGGGCCTGTGATGAGGAGGAATATGCCAACCCCCATGCCGCCCCGCCGCACCATGGATACGAAGAACCTCGCCATCCGCCTCCTCACGACGGGGGTCTTCGCCAGCGGGTTCCTCACCCTGCTCTACTTCGGGGACCGGCCCTGGGCCAAGCTCGTCTTCCTGCTGCTCATGTCCGGGGCGATCTTCATGGGCGTGCGCGAGATGGGCCTCATCGCCCGCAAGCTGGGACACAAGCCCTCGATCGTCACGGGGACGCTCGCGGGCCTGCTCTTCCCGCTCCACTTCTACCTCGAGGCCAGCACCGGCGAGGACATCCTCCCTCTCTGGATCGTGCTCCCGGCGGCGGGAGCGCTCATCCACTTCGAGGCCCTGCTCTGTTCGAAGGATCCCCTGGACAACGCGCTCACCAGCCAGGCCATCACCTGGCTGGCGGCCCTCTACATGGGCCTCGGCCTGGGCTTCCAGCAGAAGCTCTTCATGTTCAACGACACCAGCCTCCCCGACACGGGGGCCCGGCTCATCCTGGCCCTCTACCTCATCGTCTGGCTCGGGGATTCGGCGGCCTATTTCGCGGGCAGCTTCCTGGGCAGGCACAAGCTCGCCCCCCGGGTCAGCCCCAAGAAGACCTGGGAAGGGGCCTTCGGGAACCTGGCCGGCAACATCGCCGGCGCCTTCCTCATGAAGGCCACCTTCTGCGTGGACTGGAGCGCCGTGGACGCGATCGCCCTGGGCCTGATCCTCGGCGTCGTCGGCATGCTCGGGGACCTCGTCGAGAGCACCTGGAAGCGGAGCGCCCACGTGAAGGACTCCTGCATGGACGGCTTCGAGATCCCCGGCCACGGCGGCATGCTGGACCGGGTGGACAGCCTCATCTTCACGGCGCCGGCGCTCTACACCTACGTGCACCTGGTCCACGGGCTGAACTGACATGCGGCGCCTCTCGATCCTGGGTTCCACTGGTTCCATCGGCACGTCCACCCTGGACGTGGTCGAGGCCCTGCCGGACCGGCTCGGAATCGTCGCCCTGGCCGCGGGGCGAAACCGGGAGCGCCTGAGGGCCCAGTGCGAGAAGTTCCGTCCCGCCTGCGTCTCGCTCGCGGAGGCCGAGGACGCCGCCTGGCTCAGGGCGGCGCTCAGCTACGCGCCGGAAATCCACGTCGGTTCCGAAGGCCTCATGGCCTGCGCCCTGCACCCCGACGCCGACACCGTCGTGGCCGCGGTCGTGGGGGCCGCCGGACTGGCCAGCACGGAGGCGGCCCTCCGGGCGGGCCGGCGGGTCTGCGTGGCCAACAAGGAATCCCTGGTCGTGGGCGGCGAGCTCATGCACCAGGCCGCCAGGACGGGCGGGGGCGAGCTCCTGCCGGTGGATTCGGAGCACGCGGCCCTGCACCAGCTCCTGGACGGCCGCGGGCCGGAGGCCGTGCGCGAGGTGCGCATCACAGCCAGCGGAGGGCCGTTCCGCGACTGGCCCCTGGAGCGCATCCAGGCCGCCACGGTGGAGGAGGCCCTGAACCACCCCACCTGGAAGATGGGCCCCAAGATCACCATCGACTCGGCGACGCTCATGAACAAGGGGCTGGAGGTCATCGAGGCCTCGATGCTCTTCGGGCTCCGCCCCGGGCAGATCCAGGTGACCGTCCATCCCCAGAGCCAGGTGCACGCGATGGTGGGCCTCCACGACGGGACCTACCAGCTCCAGGTCTGCGCCAACGACATGAAGCTCCCCATCCAGTACGCCCTCCTCTACCCGGAGCGGCTGGCCGGCCCCGTCCCGGCCTACGACTGGAACCAGACCCGCGCCTGGAGCTTCGGTCCGCCGGACCTGGAACGCTTCCCCTGCCTCGCCCTGGCCTACGCGGCCCTCCGGACGGGGGGCACGGCCCCGGCGATCCTCAACGCGGCCAACGAGGAGGCCGTGGCCACCTTCCTGGCGGGCCGCATCCCGTTCTGGGACATCCAGGCCTGCGTCTCCCGGACCCTGGACGCCCTGGCCGCGGAGCCGGTGGAGAGCCTCCCCCAGGTCATGGCCTGCGACCACCGCGCCAGGACCCTGGCACGGGAATGGCTGGACAGCCGCATCCCCTGACCGGGTCCCTTCCCGCCCCGCCCATTTTGAGGCCTCGGAATATTCCGATTTTGAGGCGATAATCAAGGATCCGGGCGAACCCGGCATCCAATTGCCTGCCGCGGGCCCGCCTTCCGGCCGAGATCCCAGGGAACTTCATGAACCATATGCAAAGGCTGACCTTAGTCCCCGTGCTGGCCGTCGCCTCAGGCTCGATGGCCAACACCACGGGCATCGTCGGGGCCCTCCTGATGATCGGGGTGCTCATCTTCCTCCACGAGATGGGACACTTCCTCTTCGCCAAGCGCATGGGCCTGCCCGTGGAGGTGTTCTCCCTGGGCTTCGGGCCGAGGATCTTCGGATTCCGGTGGAAGGAGACCGACGTCCGGGTCGCAGCACTGCCCCTGGGCGGCTACGTGAAGCTCGCCGGCTACAACCCCGAGGAGCCCGACGCCGAGGATCCCCACGGCTTCCTCAAGCAGCCCTACCACCGCCGCATGCTCTTCTATTCCGGAGGCATCCTGGCCAACCTCGTCACGGCCTACCTGCTCCTGTCCGTGATGGGCATCGACCAGTCCCGGATCACCTCCGCCACCCCGCAGCCCTCGCCCCTGGTCGTCCTCGAAGTGGTGCCGGATTCCCCGGCGGCCCAGGCGGGCTTCTTCCCCGGAGACCTCATCCGCCAGTTCGGGGAGCTCCGGTTCCCCGGCGCCACGAGCGGCGAGGCAATCACCTACATCCAGGCCCGCCCGGGCCAGGCCATCCCCGTGACCCTGGAGAAGGACGGCCGGACGCGGACGACCCGGATCACCCCCAGGAGCGAAGGCGGCAGGGGCAAGGTCGGGATCAAGTTCAGCCCCACGGAGGTCACCTACACGCGCCGGCCGGTGGCCTTCCGGGACGTCTGGCGAGGGCCCGTCCTGGGCGCCCTGGAGACCGCCAGCCTGACCGGACAGGTGTTCCAGGGCTTCTACCGCCTGGTGAGCTTCCAGGCCAGCATCCGGGAGGTCGGGGGCCCCATCGCCATCGTCAAGGGCGGCAGCGACGCGGCCAAGTCGGGATGGGCCGGCTTCCTGATGTTCATGGCCTTCATCTCCCTGAACCTGGCGGTGCTCAACGCCCTGCCGATCCCCTTCCTGGACGGGGGGCACATGGCCATGCTCACCTTCGAGAAGCTGCGCGGGCGCGACCTCACGGTCCAGCTCAAGGAGAAGATCCTCATGGGAGGCTTCTATTTCCTGATCTCCCTCATGGCCTTCGTGCTGGCCCTGGATCTCTGGCGGCTCAAGTCCTAGGAAGGAGGGGGATGTGATCCTCCCCGCCCCCGGCCCGTGCGAGGATCGAGGCATGCCGATGACGCCCGGAGCGGGGGAGAAGCCGCCGAAAGTGTTCACCCCGCCCTTCCTGCTGCTCTGCCTCTTCTATTTCGCCGTCTTCGCGGTGGGCTACCAGCTCTTCCCGGTGGTCCCCCTGCACCTGAGGAACCTGGGCGCCGACCTGGCGGAATCCGGGCGCTTCATGGCCTCCTTCACCCTGGGCTCGGCGATCGGCTGCCTCTTCACGGGGCCCCTGGGCGACCGGGTCGGACAGCGCCGGGTGCTGTACGTCGCCTCCTTCCTGATGGTGGCCTTCTTCGCGGCCTACGCATTCATCCAGGCCCCGGCCCACCGCTGGGTGTTCTACGTCCTGGCCCCGTTCCACGGCCTGGTCTGGTCGGGGCTCCGGACGGCCTCCGTGGCCAAGGCCGGATCCATGCTCACCCCCGGGACCCGGGCCGAGGGGATGTCCTTCTTCGGCATGTCCAGCCCTTCCGGAGTAGCCCTGGGACCGATCCTCGGGCTGCTCCTCTTCGCGGCCCTGGGCTTCCGCGGGCAGATGCTGGTGCTGGGGGCCGGGTTCCTCGCACTGAGCGCCCTCATCCGGTTCCTGCCGGGAGAGACCGGGGCGGAACTCAGGAAGGACGCGGCCTTCCAGCTCCCGGAAAGGCTGGTGTGGCTGCCGGTGGTGATCCTGTTCCTGGTGGGCGTCAGCTTCGGGCCCATCCCGCCCTTCTCGGCCCAGGAGGCCAAGTTCCTGCACATGGCCTGGCCCTCGGCCATGCTCACCTCCCTCGCCGCGGGCATGGTGGGCCTGCGGCTCCTCCTGGGGGTCACCGGCATGGGCCGCCGGCCCATCCGCCTCCTGGGTCCCATGGTCTGGATGGCCCTCGCCGGGATGGCGCTGCTGGCCCTGCTTCCGGGAGGCGTCCTCCGCCACGCGGCGGGAGGGGCGCTCTACGGGGCGGGCTACGCCATGACGCACACCCTGCTCTTCATGGTCATCATCGACCGGTCCCGGGCGGACCGCCGGGGGGCCGGCGTCGGCGCCCTCTACTTCGCCTACGACGCGGGCCAGGCCGCGGGCGCCTTCGGCCTGGGCTGGGCCATGGAACACATCGGGCGGTCCGTGGGCCTGGCGGGAGGCTATCGCTGGGGCTGGGGGCTGGGCGGGCTGGCCCTGCTCTGCTGCCTGCCCCTGGCCGCGCTCGTGATGCGGCCGGGGAAAGACTCTCCGCATCAACACAAATAACAAACAATTTTAATTCATTATTCAAAGGTCCATGCGACACTCCAGGCCCTCCCTCTTCACGCCGCAGTTCACCCTGGTCTTCTCGATCACGTTCATCACCTTCTTCGCGGCCTTCCAGCTCTTCCCCACCGTCCCCCTGAGGCTCATCCAGCTGGGCGCCAGCGTGGCCCAGTCCGGCTGGTTCATGGGGGCTTTCACCATCGGGTCGGCCCTCGGCGCCCTCTTCACGGGACCCCTCGGGGACCGCCTCGGGCAGCGGCGGATGATCGTGGCCTCGACACTGTGTTTCACCGCCATCCTGGTCCTCTACGGGCTCATCCAGGACCACTGGGGGTGGTTCTGCGTCCTGGCCTTCCCCCACGGGGTGGTCTGGTCGGGCCTCCTCACCGCCACCATGGCCACCCTCGGGAACGTCCTGCCGGCGGACCGGCGGGCGGACGGCATGAACCTCTACGGCCTGGCCAGCCCCGGCGGCGTGATCTTCGGCCCCCTCCTGGGAGTGACCCTGTTCGGCTGCTTCGGGTTCCCGGTCATCGCCTTCGGCCTGGCCGGGGCCTTCCTCCTCCTGGCGGGCCTCGCGACGATCCTCCCCCCGGACCGGCCGGCCCGCGAGCGCCGCCCCCCCTTCCAGGCCCCCGAGCGCCTGATGGCGGCCCCCTGCTCCGTGCTCCTCGCGACGGCCCTGGGCTACGGGGTGCTCGGGACGTACACGACCCAGGAGGCTTTGGCGCTGGGCTCTCCGGCACCCTGGGCCTTCCTCACCTTCATGGCGGTGGGGATGGTCGGCATGCGCGTCGTGATGTCCGTGGCGGGCTTCGACACCCAGCCCGTGAGGCGGCTGCCGAGCATGCTCTGGCTGGCCTGCGCCGGCCTGCTGGTCCTCGCCCTCGCCCCCACGGGCCTGCCCCGCCACGTGTTCTCCGCCCTGCTCTACGGGGCCGGATACAGCATGGTCCACACCCTCATCAACACCTATGTCCTGGAGACGGTCCATCCGGAGCGCCGGGGCGCCGCCTTCGGCGCCACCCTGTTCTCCTTCGACGCCGGCATCAGCCTCGGCTCCCTCCTGATCGGCGGTGTCATCGGCTGGGCGGAGCGGCGCTACGGCGCCGCCGGCTTCCGCCTGGGCTGGGCGATCAGCGCCCTCATGGCCCTGGCGGCGGTGCCTCTCTCCTATCGGCTGGTCAGGCGGGTCGACCGTCAGTCGTGACGGTGGACCTTGGCCCCGGTGTAGCTGGCCTGGTCCCTCGGCTTGACGATCATCTCGTCGATGTCCACATGGTCGGGCAGTTCCAGGGCCCAGCGGATGCACTCGGCGATGTCGGCGGCGGTGAGGGGGGTCATGCCCTTGTAGACGTTCTTCGCGCTCGCCTCGTTCCCCAGGCGCACCAGGGAGAATTCCGTCTCCACCATGCCCGGGTCCACGCTGGTGACGCGGATGGGTTCGCCGCACAGCTCGAGGCGCAGCGTCCTGGCGATGGCCTTCACGGCGTGCTTCGAGGCCGCGTAGACGCCGCCGCCCTCGTAGACCTGGTGGCCCGCGGTCGAGCCGATGAAGAAGACGTGGCCCCAGCCGCTTCGGCGCAGGTGCGGCAGCGTGGCCTTGATCGTCCGGACCACGCCCTCCACGTTGGTGTGCAGCATGGCCTGCCAGTCCTCCTCCAGCACCGAGTCCAGCTTGTCGAGGCCGCGCGCCAGCCCCGCGTTGGCGACCACCACGTGCAGCCCGCCCAGGGCCTGAGCGGCATCCCGCACGAAGCCTTCGACGGAGTCCGTGCGCCGCGTGTCCACGTGCCCCGCGAACACCTTGATCCCGTAGGCCTTCTCCAGCTCCCGGGCCAGGGCCTCCAACCGTTCCACGCGGCGGGCTCCCAGCGCCAGGTGGCAGCCGCGGGACGCCAGCAGCCGCGCCGTGGCCTCGCCGAAGCCGGAGGAGGCGCCGGTGATGAGAACGATGGGATGTTCAGGTCGCATGAAGATTCACCTCACAACGAGGATAGCGAAAAATAGCAACTGCCTTCCATTCATGGAGGCGGCAAACTGGAGGTTCGGACCCATGCGAGGAACCCATGTCCAGCCGCTCCGCCGACCTCTCTGCCTCCTTCGAGGCCACTGCCTTTCGTGACCTGGGCCACCGCGTGGTCGACCTGCTGGCCGACCATCTGGAACAGGCCAACCGCCGCGAAGGCCCGGTGCTGCCCCCCTGGACCCCCGAGGAGAGCCTCCGGCGCTGGCCCGCGGACTTCGGCCCCGAGCCCCTCGAGGATCCGACGGAACTCCTGGCGCGCGTCATCGAGAGCAGCAACCACCTGCATCATCCCCGCTACATCGGCCACCAGTGCACCTCTCCCCTTCCCGGGAGCGCCCTCCTGGACTTCGCCGGCGCGTTCCTCAACAACGGCTCCGCCGTCTACGAGATGGGTCCCCATTCCACCGCCATGGAGCGGTCCGTGGCCCGGTGGTTCGCAGGCCGGATCGGCTTCGATCCGGAGGCCGCGGATGGGTTCTTCACCCATGGCGGCAGCGCGGGCAACCTGACCGCCCTGCTGGCGGCCCGCCAGTCCGGGACCCCCTACGACGTCTGGGAGGAAGGCATCCGGGATGCGCGCGCGCTCTGCGTCCTCGCCTCGGACCAGACCCACTACAGCGTCCGCCGCAGCGCCCAGGTGGTCGGGCTGGGCGGCAAGTCGGTCGTCCCCATCCCTGCCGACGAGGCCTTCCGCATGCGCGTGGACGAGTTGGAGAAGGCCCTGTGCAGGGCCAAGGCGGACGGCCGGGCGGTCCTGGCCGTCGTGGCCAGCGCCGGCTCCACGGCCACGGGCGCCATCGACCCTCTGGACCGGATTGCCGACCTCTGCGCCGAATACGGAGTCTGGTTCCACGTGGACGGAGCCCACAGCGGGGCCATGGTGGTGTCCGACCGCCTCAGGCCGCGCCTGAAGGGAATCGAGCGGGCGGATTCCGTCGTCATCGACGCCCACAAGATGATGCTCATGCCGGCCCTGGCCACTCTCGTGATCTTCAAGGAGGGGCGCCGTTCCTTCGAGACCTTCAGCCAGCAGGCCAACTACCTCTTCGCCGGACAGGATCCCACCGGCACCTGGTACGACCTGGCCCAGCGCACCATGGAATGTACCAAGCGGTCGCTGGGCCTGCAGGTCTACGGCTCCCTCAAGACCTACGGCACCGCCTATTTCGCCGCCTACATCGAGCGGATGTTCGAGCTGGGGCAGGCCTTCGGCCGGATGATCGCCGGCCGGCCCCACTGGGAACTGGCCACCGAGCCGGAGGGCAACATCGTCTGCTTCCGCTACGCCCCGCCCGCCCTCGCCGATCCGGAAGCCTTCCAGCTGCGGGTCCGGGAGGCGATCGTGAAGGAGGGTTCCTACTACATCGTGAAGACCGTCCTGCGCGGGAAGACCTATCTCCGGGTCACGATCATCAACCCCCGCACCGAACTGGGCGACCTCGAAGGCCTGCTGGACCGGGTGGAGGCCTTCACTGTCAAGGCGTCCGGTATGCGGTAAAAACCGTAGTTCAGCATTTTCCCCCGGCGGGACCGAGATGGAAGTTCAGCCGCAGACCACTTGGGGCTAGACTGTTCTTTTGGATAAGAACGTCCGGCCGTCCAGGCGAATACAACCGCCGCGACTGCTCCCGGCTTTCTTCTCCGCCAACGAACAAGGAGACGTCATGTCCGGCATCAAGGACCGCGACGCGTTCGCGTCCACCCTCGGAGCATTCACCGCCACGCTAGGTTCGGCCATCGGTCTGGGCAACATCTGGAAGTTCCCGTACCTCACCGGCTCCAACGGAGGCGCCGCCTTCGTCCTGACCTACCTCCTGGCCGTGGCGCTCGTGGCCCTGCCCATCATGGTCGTGGAGCATGTCATCGGCCGCAGGATGCGCCTCAACGCCGTCCATGCCTACGGCCAGGTGGTCATCGGCCAGAAGTTCTGGTGCGCCATCGGCTGGGCCGGACTGAGCTCCGCCCTCCTCATCATGGCCTTCTACACGGACGTGGCCGGTTGGGTCTTCGCCTACGTGTTCAAGTCCATCGGCGCCTTCTTCACCGGCTCGAAGCTCACCCCCGAGACCTTCGGCGCCCTGGCCGGGGGCACCTGGGAGCCCCTCCTCTGGCAGCTGGCGGTGCTCGTCCTCACCTCCGGCATCATCGCGGCGGGCGTCGCCAAGGGCATCGAGAAGGTCACGAAGACCCTCATGCCCGTGCTCTTCATCCTCCTGATCGTCTGCGACATCCGCGCCCTCACGCTCCCCGGCGCCTTCTCCGGCGTGTCCTACCTCTTCCGCCCCGACCTCTCCAAGCTCACGGGCACCGTGCTCCTCTCGGCCCTGGGCCTCGCCTTCTTCAAGCTCTCCCTGGGCATGGGCACCATGACCACCTACGGCTCCTACATGCCCGACGAGACGAGGATCGTCCCCAACGCAACCCGCGTCGCCCTCTCCGACACGATCGTCTCCATCCTGGCGGGCCTCGCCATCTTCCCGGCCGTCTTCGCCTTCGGCGGGACCCCCGCCGGCGGCCCCGGCCTCCTCTTCAACACGATCCCGCTCATCTTCTCCCAGATGCCCATGGGCGGCCTGTTCACCGTCATCTTCTTCATCCTCACCTCCATCGCGACCATCGGCGCCATGGTGAGCCTCATCGAAGTCCCCGTGGCCTGGGTCGTCGAGAAGGGACACATGAAGCGGCAGACCGCGGCCATCCTCACCGGCACCGTGATGTTCCTGATGGGCATCCTCGCGACGCTGTCCCAGAACCCCGTCCTGGCCGACATGAAGCTCTTCGGCAAGAACTTCTTCGACCTCTGCGACTTCCTCTCCTCCAACGTGCTCCTCCCCGTGGGCGGCCTCGCCATCGCCGTCGTGGGCGGCTGGCTCATGAGCCGCAGGGAGTTCACGGACGAGATGAACAAGGGCTACGCCGGCCAGCCCTGGCACGGCCGCATCCTCTTCGCGCTGATCAAGTTCGTCGCTCCCGTCCTGATCCTGCTCATCCTCCTCAACAGCCTGGGCATCATCAAGCTGGCCTGATCTCGACCTTGCGAGACGAACCTCCCGGCATCCGCCCAGGGTGCCGGGAGGTTCTCGTTCCAGGCGGGAATTCCGCCATGATGGGAGGACCGCCGTCGAGTGCGGCCATATCGGGATCTTCATGACGTTCACCCACGACTGGTTCAGCCACAACATCCCCACCTGGGAAGCCCACCTGAAGCCCCTGGCCGGGAAGCCCCTCAAGGCCCTCGAAGTCGGCTGCTTCGAGGGCCGGGCCACCCGGTGGCTCCTGGAGAACGTCCTGGTCCATCCGGACTCGCGCATCACGGTCTGCGACACCTTCGAGGGAGCGATGGAACATCGGGACGGGACGTTCCAGATCGACTTCTCCGAGGTCGAGCGGGTGTTCGACCAGGAGGTGACGGCGCCCTTCAAGGGCAAGGTGACCAAGATCAAGGACACCTCGTTCAATGCGCTGGTCGCCCTGAACCACGCGCATGCGGCCTCGTACGGGCTCGTCTACATCGACGGCTCCCACGTGGCGAAGGACGTGATGACCGACGCCCTCCTGGCCTGGGCGCTGCTCGAGCCGGAAGGGATCATGATCTTCGACGACTACGCGTGGCAAGCCTACCCCGATCCGGCGTTGGTGCCGAAGCTGGCCGTCGACGCCTTCCTGGCCATGTTCGCCGCCCATCTCCAGGTGCTCCACAAGGGCTACCAGGTCATCGTCCAGCGCACCCCCCCCGCCCAGGCGGACCTGCCGCCCGACGGATGGTGGCGCCGCCTCCGGCGGAGACTCGGGGGCGGGGATCCGGACCGGCCACGCTGACGGCCGAACCCCGGGAAGGATCCCGCCCCGCTCTTGAATGCCGCTTCGCGCGGTGTTCCAATGGGCGCACTACGCTTGTAATTTCAACAGAGGAGTTCCGCATGAAAGCGCCGGTTTCCCACGCCGCCCTGCTCGCTTCGGTCGCACTCCCGCTCCTCCTGGCCGCCTGCGGCGGAGGCGGGGGCGGGGGTTCCGCCTCTTCCTCCAGCCTCGCGGTGACCGTCACGGGCCTGACCGGCCTGGATGCCGACGTGACCGTCACGGGACCGGGCGGCTACAGCGAGCACCTCACCGCGACGCAGACGCTCACGGGCCTGGCCCGGGGGACCTACACCCTCACGGCAGGCACGGTGACCGACTCCAGCAAGCCGGGCCTCGGGCGCGGCAACGGCGGGACGCTCGGGCCGGAACACTTGCAGCGCCACCCCCTGAAGCCCGTCCAGACGGTGGCCGTGGACGGCGCCGATGCTGCGGCCGTGGTGTATCCGGCGGCAACCCTGAGGGTGGATATCCCCGTCGCCGGGACCCCGTCGACCACGGTGCCCATGACGTTCGTCCTGGCGCCCGCGGGCAGCTTCACCATGGGAGACACCACCTATACCAACGCGCAGCCCACGCACACCGTCGCGATCGGCCAGGCCTTCTACGCGGCCGAAACGGAGCTGACCCAGGCCCAGTGGACGGCAGTCATGGGGTCCTTCGTCGACGACGATCATCCCGTGGCCATGGTGAGCTGGGACGACCTCCGGAAGAGCGGCGGCTTCCTCGACCTGCTGAAGGCCGCAGTCCCGGCCAAGAATTTCCGCCTGCCCAGCGAGGCCGAGTGGGAGTACCTCTGCCGTTCGGGAACCGCCACCGCCTACTTCTTCGGAGATGTAGAAACCAGCCTGGACACCTACGCCGTCCGGGGCGCGAGCGCCACGGCCAGCGTCAAGTCCAAGCACCCGAACGCGTGGGGCCTGTACGACCTCCTCGGGAACGTGTGGGAATGGACCGAGGACGACTACCATGTCAACTACAACACCGCGCCCACGGACGGAAGCGCCTGGGTGGACAGTCCGCTGAGAGGCGCCAACCGCAGCCAGCGGGGGGGAGGGTGGTCGGACACCTCGGCAGCCAACTTCCGCTCCGGCTTCCGGAACTACGACCTGCCCGCCGCCTTGAACGTTTCCCGGGGCTTCCGCCTCGTGATGGCGGTGCCTTGATCCCCTTGGGCCGGCCTCACGGCCTCGTTCCCCAGAGCAGCAGGTAGCGCGACCACCAGGGCACGGATCCCTTCTCGCGCAGGTCCGCCTCGAGCCGGCCGATGCCGCGCTCGAAGGCGGCCTGGCCGATGAGGTGCAGCGACGAGAAGGCCTTGTCCCGGTAGCGCTGGATGTCCGTCAGGACATGGCGGAAGGCCACCGTCTCCTCCCGGATCGCCGTGAACCCAGCCGAAACCATCATGGCGCGCAAGTCCTGGATCCGGGGATAGCGTTCCAGCTCCACGGCGACCGTCTCCGGGAAATGCGTGGCCAGGGGCTCCCGGTGCCGGATGATGTCCTCCGAATCCGTCACCGTGCAGAGGAGGCCGCCGGGTTTCAGGATCCGGAACGCCTCGCGGTAGTGCGCCTGGCGGTCCTCCACGTGGTGGATGACGTCCACCGAGAAGACCAGGTCGAACAGCTCGCCGCCGAAGGAGATCGCCTCGGCCCGCCCTTCCTGGACCCGGCCCCGGGACAGCCGCGCCCGGGCCTTGTCCAGCATCTCCCTCGAGGGGTCCAGGCCCCAGCACTCGCAGCCCGCCGCTTCCTCCAGGGCGGCGAGGTAGTTGCCGGTCCCGCAGCCGACCTCCAGGATCCTGGAAGCGGGGGCCAGGCGCCCATCTTCCAGGAGGCGCTTCAGCACCTCCGGGTGGGTGCGCCGGTGACGGGCGTAGTCCGCCGCCAGATGATCGTAGTTCATGCTCATGGCAAGTCTCCTTCAAGGCCGGGCTGGGCCGTCCGGCCTTCCCAGCGGTGCAGCAGGGCGAATCCTCCGGTGCATGCGAGGGCCACCAGGGCGGTGGCCAGCCACGAGGCGCGGACACCTGCGCGGGTGATCACGGCACCGAAGACCAGGGGCGAGAGCAGGCGGCCCGAGCTGGACATCATCTCCCGGATGGACTGGAACCGCCCCCGGAAGTTCCGCGGCGTGTGGTCGCCCAGGTAGGCGCCGGTATTGGTGGCGAAAAGCACCTCCCCGAGGGTCCACACCAGCGTCGACAGCACCAGGCCGGTCCGGCCGAGCCTGAAGGCCAGCATGCCGAACCCCGCGGCGAAGAGGGTGGTCCCGAGGCCCATGGTCGCCGGACCGGAGAGCCGGCGGGTCAGCCGCGTCAGCAGGGCCGTCGTGCCCAGCACCACCACGGCGTTGAGGGACATGAGGAAGCCGAAGAGCGCCGCCCCCTGCGCGCCGAAGCGCTCCGAGGTGTAGAGGGTGAGCCCGAAGCCGGTCTGGCCGTAGGCGAAGCTGACGAGCAGGGAGATGACGCAGAAGACCACCAGGACCGGGCGCGCCAGGAAGGCCCTCAGGGCGCTCCCCTCCGCTTCCTCCTCGGCCTCCGGCAGCGCCGGAGCCCCGCCCTCGGGAATCAGCCAGAGGAGCAGGCAGAGGGCCATGGAGAGGGCGAGGCTGTCGCCGAAGAACACCCAGGCCAGGTGGTGCTCGAAGAGGAAGCCGGCGAACATAGGCCCGATGGCCACCCCGAGGTTGGCGCCGAGATAGCTGAGGGAGAAGGCCTCCTTGCGCTGGTCCTGGGCGCACACGTCCATGATGGTGGCCAGGATGACCGGCTTCATGGAGCCCTGGAAGAAGGCGGCGAGCACCAGGATCCGGGGGATGAGCATGGACGGGGGCAGGAACCCGCAGACCGCCGTGAGCAGGCCGGTGCCCACCATGCAGGCGGCGAACACGCGCTTGCGGCCCAGGTGGTCGCTCACCTTGCCCGCCGCCAGGGTGCCCAGAAGCCCGCTGGCCACGTTGGCCGTGATCCAGAAACCCGCCGCGGCGCCGTCGAGCCCCAGCTTCCTCGTCAGGAACAGGGTGAGGAAGGGGAAGACGAAGTCTCCGCCCCGGAGGACGACCTGGATGAGGAACAGGATCCAGACCGGGCGGGGCAGTTCGCGGTAGCCCCCCACCAGGAGCCTGAACGCGGCGCGGATCATGGCAGCGCCCTCCGCGCGCGGTACCAGTAGGGATAGGCCACGGAATACCCCAGGCTGCGGTAGAGCGACTCCGCGGGGCGGTTCCCTTCGACCACCTGCAGGTAGGACCGGCGCGCGCCCGCGGCGGAGGCCTCCGCCAGGACGGCCTCCATGATCTTCCGGCCCAGGCCGCGCCCCCGCAGGTCCTTCCGCACGACCACGTCGAAGATGCCCGCCCAGCCGTCCTCCACCACCGCGAGCGCGCAGGCCGCGGGACCGCCCTCCCCCTCCATCAGGACGAAGCGCCGGTCCGGGACGATGTGCGCCATGATGGCGCGCGCCGCGGCGGACTGCCGCGCCTCGAGGCTTCCGGCCCCGGCGTAGAAGTCGAACCAGGTTTCCTCCAGGCATCCGGAAACGCGGATCCGGAGCCCCGCGGGGAGTCCGTACGCTCCTGCCCGGAGGTCCTCCAGGACCATGACCGAGGTCGCTCCCTCGCGGGTGTAGCCCCGCCGTTCCAGCTCGGCATCCAGTCCTTCGGGGCGGGCCGATGGGGTGAGCTTGAAGGTGGGTACGACGCCGCGGGCCAGGGCCAGGGCCTCGCAGCGGCCGATCCGCTCCGCCAGGGGAGTCGTGCCTTCGTGCATGGGCAGCACGCTGTTGGCCCTCCGGGAATAGCCTTCGGCGAACCGCATGACCCAGCCGTCCACCAGGACGGTTCTCAAGCCCGGCCAGGCGTTGGCGGACAGTTCCTCGAGCCTGCGGATCATTTCCCGCCTCCCTGGATGAAGGCCACGATGGCTTCCAGCGCCCTGGCAAGGGACTCCGGGGACAGCTCGTACTCCATCCGGCCGCCCTCGCCCTCCCGGAGTTCCACGAACCCTGCATCCTTGAACAGCTTGAAGTGCCGGGAGGCCGTGGAGGGGTTCACACCCAGGAACTCGGCCATCTCGAGGTTCGTGCAAGGGTGGTCCGCCAGGCGCCTGAGCATCCGCAGCCGGGTCCGGTCCCCCACGGCGAGGGCCGAAAGCAGGAGGCCGTCGGGGGGCTCCCCGGGGACCCCGGGGAGCGAGCTGGAGAGGTAGAAGAGGACCGTGCCGCCGCGCTTCCAGAAGGTCAGCCGCCGGCTCGCCACGAGGGAGGGCGTGATGATGAGCCGTTCCACCTCCTCCTCCCGGACCCGCAGCTCGGGCTTGATCCGGAAGACGAACTCCCCGGACTTGGCGCGGTAGAAACGGTCCGAGAGCCCCAGGAGGTAGTTCCAGGCCCCGGCCTCCCGGACGCCGCGGCCGATGGCGGCCGTGGCATCCAGGAGATGGCGCGCCCTCCGGGAGGCCTCGGGCGCGATGCCCGTCCTGACGACCTGGGCCAGGAGCGGCCACGCGGCGGACCGGGGATCCGCCGCCGCCGCTTCCTCGAGGCGCAGGAGCCCTTCCTCGGAGCCCAGGAGCCCCGCGGTTCCCGGGTCCATCAAGGCCTCGAGCACCCGCAGCCACCCTCCGGTGGCCTCCCCCACCGCTTCGAGCGCGGCCTTCTCGGCGGCCGTGAACCGGCCCGCAAGGACCTCCATCGCCGGCGCGAAGGGCTGGAACCTCACGGATTCGAACGCCTGCCGGAGCACCAGGGCGGCATCCAGGACGGGGAAATAGCCGAGTCGAAGTTCCATCGAAGCTCCGATGATTGCGCGTTTGCGCAATTAAGCAATATATCCGCGCAGCCGCCTTGTCAAGGCCCGCCACTTGCCTGCGCCCCGCGGCCCGAGGTAAAACCCTCGAAGGAGCTTCACTGCCATGACCGATTCCACGATCGAGAAACGCGAATTCAAGAGCGAACTGCGCCAGATGCTCAGCCTCATCACTCATTCGCTCTACTCCCACAAGGAGATCTTCCTCCGGGAGCTGATCAGCAACGCCAGCGACGCCATCGACAAGATCCGCTTCAACTCGCTCCAGAACGAGACCCTCCTGGAGGGAGACCGGGACTGGAAGATCAAGCTGACGGCGGACAAGGCCGCGGGCACCCTGACCGTCTCCGACAACGGCGTGGGCATGTCCCGTGATGCCGTCATCGACAACCTGGGCACCATCGCCCGCTCCGGCACCCGGGAGTTCCTGGACTCCCTGCAGAGGTCGGAGACCGCCTCCCGCCCCGAGCTGATCGGCCAGTTCGGCGTGGGCTTCTACTCGGCCTTCATGGTGGCCGACAAGGTCACCGTCGTCTCCCGGGCCGCCGGAGAAGCCCAGGCCGTGCGCTGGGTCTCGGACGGCCAGGGCGAGTTCACCGTGGAGCGGGTGGCGCGGGCCGGACGCGGGACGGACGTGATCCTCCATCTGAAGGAGGAGGAGAAGGAGTTCCTCGAGGCGTGGCGCCTGCGGGCGGTGGTGAAGCAGTTCTCGGACTTCATCGAGCATCCCGTCGTCATGGATGTCGAAAGGGAGGACGAGAAGGGCGGGAAGGCCTTCGCCGAGGAGACCCTCAACTCCCGCAAGGCTTTGTGGCTGCGCAGCAAGAGCGACGTCACCCCGGAAGAGCACGCCGCCTTCTACCACCAGATCTCCGGCGACGTCGACGATCCGGCCAAGGTGATCCACTACGCCGCCGAGGGCACCCTGGAGTTCAAGGCGCTGCTCTACATCCCCAAGCGCAGGAGCTTCGAGCTGCAGTTCGGGGAGGGGAAGGTGGGCCCCAAGCTCTACATCAACCGCGTCCAGATCATGGACCACTGCGAGCAGCTGCTGCCGTCCTACCTGCGCTTCGTGAAGGGCGTGGTGGACTGCTCGGACCTCCCCCTGAACGTCTCCCGCGAGATCCTCCAGCACAACCCGCTGCTGGAGAAGATCCAGAAGAGCCTCGTGAAGAACATCTTCCAGGCCCTGGCGGACTTCAAGACCGCCGACTACGACGCCTACGTGGAATTCTCCCGGGAACTGGGCGGCATCCTGAAGGAGGGCCTCGGCCGGGACTGGGCCAACCGCGAGGCCATCGCCGATCTCCTCCTCTTCGAGAGCCTGAAGACCGAGAAGGGGAAGTATCTCTCGCTGGCGCAGTACGTGGAGGCCATGCCCGCGGACCAGACCGGCATCTACTTCATGACCGGCGAGGACCGCGCGGCCCTGGACCACTCGCCTGCCCTGGAGGCCTTCCGGCACCGGGGCTGGGATGTGCTCTTCCTGACGGAACCCATCGACGAGTTCGTGTTCCCCATGCTCCCCGACTACAAGGGGAAGCCCCTGAAGGCCGCGGACCGCAACGCCCCGGAGCTGCCGGAGGAGGACCGGAAGAAGGCCGAGGAGGTCGAGACGTCCTTCAAGCCCCTGTTGGCGCTGCTCTCGGAGAAGCTGACGGGCCTCAAGGAAGTCCGCCTCTCCAGGCGCCTGAAGGAGAGCGCCGCGTGCCTCGTGGCCGACGAGGGCGCCCTGGGAGCCAACATGGAGCGGCTCATGCAGAAGCTGGGCCGGGCCGAGGGGGGTCCCAGCCCGCGGATCCTCGAGCTGAATCCCGACCATCCGGCCGTCCGGGGCCTCCTGAAGCTCCACGCCGCGGATCCGGCGGATCCCCGCATCGAATCCCACGCGCGGCTGCTGCACGACCAGGCCGTCCTCACGGAGGGCTCGCGCCTGGCCGATCCCAGCGACTTCGTCCGGCGGCTCAACGAGCTGCTGGCCAAGGACGCATAGCCGGCCGCCCCCCGCGCCCAGGCCTCATTCGTCCCCGGTGAACACGGGGACTTCGGGCCTGCTGAACCGGGGGATCTCCACGATGAAGACGCTTCCCCGGGGCTCGTTGGGTTCGACCCAGATGCGGCCCCCGTGGGCCTCGGCCACGACCTGGCAGAAGGTCAGGCCGAGGCCCGAGCTGGACCGGGCCCTGGCGCCCTCGTCCTCCAGGCGCACGAACTTGTTGAAGACCGCTTCCCGCATGTGCTCCGGGATGCCCTGGCCCTGGTCCTTCACCCGGAAAGCGACCCCGCCGTCGATCTCGTCCACCTCGATGGAGGTCTGGCTGCCCGAGGGCGAATACTTCAGCGCGTTGTCCAGCAGGTTCAGGATGACCCGGCCCAGCAGTTCCTGGTCCGCCTCGAGTTCGAGGCCGGCGGGGCATTCCCAGGCCATCCTCTGGTTGAGGCGCTGGGTCCGGTACTCCACCTCCCGCAGCAGGCCCTGGATCCAGGCCCGCAGGTCCAGCCGCGTGCGCCGCACCTCCAGGCCGGCCTGCTCGGCCCGGCCGATGTCCAGGATGTTCTGGATCATGCGGTCCATGCCCTGGGCGGTCTCGCGGATCCGGAGCAGCTGCAGCTGGAGGGAGGACGGGGCCTGGTCGGGACGATCGATCAGCAGGTCCAGTCCCACCTGGATGGTGGCCAGGGGGTTCTTCAGGTCGTGCACGATGAACTCGAAGAGCTGCTCCCTCTGCTTCTGCAGGTCGATCAGCGCATCCCGTTCCGCCTGGATCTCCGACTGGAGGCGCTTCAGGCGCATGAGGCTCCGGATGCGGACGATCAGCTCGGTCGGGAAGACGGGCTTGCGGAGGAAGTCGTCTCCCTTGGCCCTGAAGGCCTCCGCGTGGGTCTCGGGCCGCTCGTCCGCGGTCAGGAAGATGATCGGCAGCAGCTCGCAGCCCGGGGTCGCGCGGATCCTGCGGCAGGTCTCCAGGCCGTCCATTCCGGGCATGAGGATGTCGAGGAGCACCAGCTCGGGCCTGAAGACGGGAAGCATGGCCAGGGCCTCCGGGCCGCTGCCCGCCGTCTCGACGAGGTAGTGCCCGCGCTCCAGCATCGCCCGCAGGCTCCGGCGCGCGATCGCATCGTCGTCGGCGACGAGGACCCGGGCGCCGAAGTCCGCACGGCGGGTGTAGAGGGACAAATCTTCCATCAAGGCCTCTGTTTGAACTTTCGGTGAAAACCGGGAACGACTGAAGTATAGGACCCGATCTACTGAAAGGAATACATCGTGCGTCCAGGAATTTCCCGCGCGACATGTGGTTCCAGTATGCCTGATCCCTACGAACCGATGATCCAGACCCCGGTCCTACCCCTTCAACTGGATCTCCTTGAAGAGGATCTCGTTCTCCAGGTAGATGTGCCTGACGAGGCTCTCGGCCAGGGTCTTGCAGGCCCTGTAGAGGTCCCGCTGGACCTGGGGAGCCCCGTCCGGGGCGGTGTAGCCCTGGGTCAGGTTCCAGATGCGCTTCAGCAGGCCCGCGGCGGACTCGTGCTCGTCCTCGAAGAGTTCGACGGGGTCCATGAGTTCCTGCTGGACCGAGACTTCCCGCCCCTCCTCCTTGGCGAGGATGGCGGGGAAGAGGGTCACCTCCTCCATCCTCAGGTGGGCGCGCATCTCGGTGCAGAACAGGTCCACCTCGTCCCGGATCTGGATGAACAAGGGGACCTTGTGCCCCTCCATCAGGGCGGCCTCCTCCGCGAAGCTCTCGAGTTCCGCCATCCCCATCCTCGTCTCGCGGTGGTAGCGCTCCATGATGTGCACGACCAGGTCCGTGACCGTCGCGGTCTTCCAGGCGTCCAGTTCCACTCGTTGGCGGTTCCACTCGTCAGGGTCGTGAATCATGCCGTCTCCCGGGCGCACGTAAGGATTTTCCAGCGGGGGAATGGCTTGAAACCCTTATGTTCTTGCCAAACTATACAACGAGGATGGAAAAAGGGGGGAATCCCCTTGCGGGATCCAAGACCCGGCATGTCGGGGAGCCCCGTTCCTCCGTGCCGGGCCCAGGGTTCCCAGGGTACCATCTATCCCAGGCCGGTCTCCCCGGTTCGTTCCATTCCGGAGCCTGCGTGCACGATCTTCCAACCCCCGGCAGCGCCGAGTCCCCCCTGGCGGCCGAACTCGTCCGCCACCCCGCCAGCGCCTGCCCGCCCGTCCGGGGCCTCCAGGCCAGGGCCTGCCTCCTGGACGCCGACACCCTGTCGCTGGGCTACACCCTCCTGGGGGACCTGGACCAGCTGGCCATCCCGGGCCAGGCCCTCCCGGAACGGACCGACGGGCTCTGGGAGCACACCTGCTTCGAGGCCTTCCTCTCCCTCGAGGGGACGGAAGGCTACCACGAAGTGAACCTCTCGCCTTCCGGCGCCTGGGCGAGCTACGCCTTCCTCCGCTACCGGGAGGCCAGTGCGCCCGCCGAGGCCCTCGTGCCGAGGCTGGTGGTCCTCCTGAAGCCCGGCCGGCTGGAGGTGCACGCCCTGCTGGGCCTGGCGGGCGTCGTCGACTGGAGGCCCGGCCAGCGCCTCCGGCTGGGGCTTTCCGCGGTCGTCGAGCGCAAGGAGGGCGGCCTTTCCTACTGGGCCGTCCGGCATCCGGAGGGGCGCCCGGACTTCCATCATCCCTCGACGTTCGCCCTCGAGCTGTCGCCTGCCCCCGAGGAGGCCTGACCCGATGCGGACCGGACTCGACCTGCTCCTGGAGGAAACCGGCCTGCGCAGATCCCTGGCGGGACGCCGCGTGGCCCTCCTCGCCCACCCCGCCTCGGTGACCGGAGGCCTGGAACACGCCCTGGACGCCCTCGCGGCCCGGAAGGACCTCCGCCTGGCCGCCGCCTTCGGCCCCCAGCACGGCCTGCGGGGCGACAAGCAGGACAACATGGTGGAATCCCCGGACTTCGAGGACCCCTCCCACCACATTCCGGTCTTCAGCCTCTACGGCACGGTCCGCAGGCCCACGCCGGCCATGATGGACACCTTCGACGTGCTGCTGGTGGACCTGCAGGACCTGGGCTGCCGCATCTACACGTTCGTCACCACCCTCCGCTACGTGCTGGAGGCCGCCGCGGCCCACGGCAAGAGCGTCTGGGTGCTGGACCGGCCCAACCCGGTGGGCCGGCCCGTGGAAGGCCTGCGCCTCCAGCCCGGCTGGGAGAGCTTCGTGGGCGCGGGGCCCCTGCCCATGCGCCACGGCCTGACCCTCGGGGAGCTGGCCGGCTGGTTCCAGCGCACGCTGCGCCTGGACCTGGACTGCCGCGTGGTGCCCCTGGAGGGCTGGGAGCCCAACCAGGGGCCCGGCTATGGCTGGCCGGTCGGGGAGCGCCCCTGGGTGAATCCCAGCCCCAACGCCCCCAGTCTCTGGATGGCGCGCTGCTACCCCGGCACCGTGATGCTGGAAGGAACGACCCTCAGCGAGGGCCGCGGCACGACCCGCCCCCTGGAGCTCTTCGGCGCCCCGGGCCTGGACGCCGCTGCCGTCCTGGCGAGGATGGAAGCCCTGGCGCCCGGCTGGCTGAAGGGCTGCCGTCTCCGCCCCTGCTGGTTCGAGCCCACCTTCCACAAGCACTCGGGACGGCTCTGCGCGGGCCTCCAGATCCACGTGGAGGACGGCGCCTACCAGCACGGGGAGTTCAGGCCCTGGCGGCTCGTGGCCCTCGCCTTCAAGGCCATCCGCCTGCTTCGCCCCGACTATCCCCTGTGGCGGGACTTCCCCTACGAATATGAACAGGGCCGCCTGGCCATCGACCTCATCAACGGGAGCGACCGGCTGCGGACGTGGGTGGACGACCCTGCGGCGCACCCGGGGGACCTGGAGGCCCTGGCGCGGCCCGAAGAGGAGGCCTGGCGGGAGGAGCGGGAGGCCTCGCTGCGCTACCGTTGAAGGCTCCGCCTCAGGCCTTCTCGAAGAGGACGATGCGGTTGCTGTTGGTGCCGTCCGTGTTGTTGGCGACGCCCCAGATGTTGGCGGTCTTGGTGAACGCCTGCTCGTTGACCAGGATCCCCAGTCCCCGGAAGCCGGCCCGGATCCCCAGGGGCAGGACCACCTCCTCGAGCCGGACCGTGCCCTTGCGGACTTCTCCCACCTCGAAGGCCACGAATCCTCCCGGGCGGGTGACGCGGAACAGCTCCGCGAAGACCGCACCCATGACCTCGGACCAGCCTTCCAGCGTCCTGGACATGGTGATGCCCCGCCCGACGGCGGCGGCGTCCAGGCCGCAGAACCAGCACCGGAGCCAGTTGTCCTGGGCGTACTGGACCACGTCGAGGAAGGGGGGCGAGGTGACCGTGAGCTGCACCGAGGCGTCCGCGATGCCCTCCGCGCGCCGGGCATCCCTTGTGCAGAAGACCGCGTCCCGGGACGCCTCCCGCAGGCACCGGATCTCCTCGCCGGTCACGCCCTTGAGGAGCTGCCGGGTCTTCTTGAGGATCAGGGCATGGGTATCCCGGTACTCCGGAACCTGATTCCGCCTGGCGTTGATCTGGACCTGTTTCTCCGCGCCGAGCGCCTGGTTGGGAGGCAGGGTGTAGACGGAGAAGAACCCGGGACTGTGCCCCGTCAGCCGGTTCGTGGCCACCATCCGGATCCAGGCGTCGAGTTCGTCGAGGGGCGCCCGGTCCAGGAACCACCGGCGCAGGCTCCGGATCTCCGCCTCCGTCCGCGAGTGGAAGAACATGGAGAGATCCAGGTCCCCGCCGGCGGCCCCGTCCCTGGGGATCTCCTCCAGCCGCCGCGCCACGGCCGCGGGATCGGGCGGGGCCAGCCGGGGCCGGGCTAGGATCTCGGACAGGGGGTTGATGTCGTTGGCCGCCGTGCGGCGCCCGAGCAGGGCCGCCTCCAGGGCCGTCGTCCCGCGCCCGCTGAAGGGGTCGTAGACCCGGTCCCCGGGCCGGGTGAGCTTCCCGATGAAGAGCCGGGGGAGCTGGGGCTTGTAGCAGGCCCGGTACGAGATCTCGTGCAGGCTGGAGGCCTGCCGCTGGCGGCTGGTCCAGAACTCCCTCAGGTACCGGGGATACCGCTCGTCCTCCAGGACCAGCTCGCTCCAGAGGCCGTCCTGGTCATCGGCGAATCCCGCCAGGAATTCCCGCCTCGTCTCGAACGCGCTTCGCCTGGCCGCCACCCATCCCTCCCGGTCCCATCCAGGGTAGCCTGTTCCCATGAGCCTTCGCGTGAAACGCAGCCCGGAGCTGAACCGCCTCTACGCCTCGGTGGGGCTCGCCGTCCTCATCTGGGTGATCTTCAGCGGCTACAAGCTGCTGAGCGCCCACGTCGACTCCAGCATCGACGCCCCCAGCCGCTGGGCCCTCCTGGCCCTGGGGCTCGCGAACGTGCTCGCCATCGGGACCCTGCTCTACATCGTCGCGCGGAGCCTGGCCAAGCTCTATTTCGAACGCCGCAGCGGCATCCTGGGCTCCAGGCTCAGGACGCGGCTGGTGCTGGCCCTGTTCGCCGTGGGCATCGCCCCGAGCACCATGCTCTTCCTGGTGGGGCGTAACTTCATCAGCAAGAACCTCGACCGCTGGTTCCGCCCGGAAACCCAGGAAGTGATCCGGGACAGCAAGGTCGTCTCCGATGCCTTCCAGGGGCTCCTGGCGGGCCGCCTGGCCCAGGGTGTCCAGCGACTGCCCATCTTCTCCACGGAGGAGCTGTCGGTCCTGCGGAAGGATGCGGGCCTCGACCTCCTGGCCCGGACCAGCTCCCGGTTCTCGGCCCGCGTGGTGGACATCGCGCCGGGCCTGGCCGCGCCTCCCCTGCCGCTGCGCGGCGACGGCCAGAAGCGGGTCGAGCTCAAGGAAGGCACCTGGCTCCTGGAGACCGCGGGGGGGCGTCAGGATGGATTCGTCGCCGGCGTCTTCCTGCCCAAGGCCACCGGGGAGAGCCTGGCCCGCATGGACCGGCGGTACCAGGAGGCCTTCCAGGTCCACGCCATCAAGGAGACCCTGGAGACCCTTCCCCAGAGCACCTTCCTGTTCCTCACCCTGCTCTCGCTCTTCGCGGCCGTGTGGGTGGGTCTCGCCATCAGCCGGACCATCTCCGAGCCGGTGCGCGCCCTCGCCAAGGCCGCCCAGCGCGTGGGCACCGGGGACCTCGAGGTCTCCCTGTCGGTGGCGGGCGAGGACGAGCTGGCCTTCCTCGCCAGCAGCTTCAACACCATGATCCGGGACCTGAAGCAGAGCCGCGAGGACATCGAGAGCCAGCGGCAGTACCTGGGCCAGCTCCTGGAGGCCCTGCCCGTGGGCGTCGTGAGCTGGCAGAAGGAGGGCCGGCTGGGGACCATCAACACGACGGCCCGCAGCTGGTTCGGCCTCGAACACCTGGACCCGTCCCAGGAATCCTGGGAGGACCTTGCGGGCCAGACCCGCCTGGGCGGCCTGCCGGAGCTGGTGGCCGAAGTGCGCCGTTCCCGCCGCCCCCGGCAGGAGGAACTGCGGATCGGGAGCGAGGGCGAAGGCCGCCCCGTGCGGGCCATGGTGCTGCCCCTGACGGACGGGGGCGAGCTGGCGGTGCTGGAGGACCTGTCCCTCCTGGCCCAGGCCGAGAAGCGGGCCGCCTGGCAGGAGGTGGCCCGGAGGATGGCCCACGAGGTCAAGAATCCCCTCACGCCCATCAAGCTCACCGCCCAGCGGCTGCTCCGCCGCAGCAGCGAGGGCCGCCTGGACGCGCGCCTGGTCGCCGAGGCCACGGAGACGATCCTCGCCGAGGTCGCCAGCCTGACGCGCCTCGTGGACAGTTTCAGCCGCTTCGCCAAGCTGCCCGTCCCCCAGCCCCGCCCCCTGGACGCCTGCGAGCTGATGCGCCAGGTCGAGGCGCTCTACGCGCCCGTCCACCCCGACATCCAGTTCGAGACGCAGCTGCCGGACCGCCCCGTCGAGGTGAGCTGGGACGGCGACATGGTCAGGCGGGCGCTGATCAACCTGGTGGACAACGCGGTGAGCGCCGTCGAAGACCGGGGCCGCATCCGGCTCGCCCTGGTCCCGGAGGGCCGCCGGATCCGGATGGAGGTCGAGGACGACGGCGCGGGGGTGCAGGCGGAGGCGCGCGACAGGCTCTTCGAGCCCTACTTCTCCACCAAGAGGAAGGGCACCGGCCTGGGCCTCGCCATCGTGCGGCGCATCGCCCAGGATCACGGAGGCGAGGCCGTCTACCACCCCCTGGAGCGGGGAAGCCTCTTCACCCTGGAGCTGCCCGCGGGCATCCATCCTCCGGCTTGAGGCGGGTCGGCCTGCCGGTCAGTACCTCAGGACGCTGAAGACCGGCAGCCCCGACAGCTTCTCCCGGCCGGGGAGATGGGCCATCTCGATGAACAGGGTGAGGGCCATGGGCCGGGCCCCGGTGCGCTCGATGAGCCGGCTGGCGGCGGCGGCCGTGGCTCCCGTGGCCAGCACGTCGTCGACGATCAGGACCCGGTCGCCGGCCCGGAAGGCGTCCTGGTGGATCTCCAGCGCGTTCACTTCCCCGATGGTGTTGGTGTATTCCTCGCGGTGGACGCTCCCGGGCAGCTTGCCCGGCCGGCGCGCCGGCACGAAGCCGAGGTCCAGCAGCCTGGCGAGGGCGCTTCCGAAGATGAAGCCCCTGGATTCCAGGCCCAGGACGTGGGTGGGCTGAAGGGTGTGCACCGGCTCCGCCATGGCGTCGATGGCCTCGCTGAACGCCCTCGCGTCGGCCAGCAGGGGACTGATGTCGCAGAAGGCCATGCCGGGGCTCGGGAAATCCTGCACTTCACGGACGAAAGGTCTGTAATCCATGCCGCCTCGCTACCGTCTTATCTCGAAGGGACTAGAAAGCGATTGTCCCTCCGAGAGGGGGGTCCAGTCCAGCCTCGTCACGTAGGCCATCCCGGGACCGCGCGCCAGCGCCCTCCGGAACGCTTCCATGAGCTGGGGTTCCCCCTCGGCTTCCCCGGTCACGGTGCCGTCGTATTCGTTGTGGACCCAGCCCGCGATCCCGAGGCTCCACGCCTCCTCCAGGACGTAGTAGCGGAACCCCACGCCCTGCACCCGCCCGTGGACCGCGAACGCCATCCGCATGGTCAGTCCTCCGGAAGGAAGAGGCCGGCCCGGGCCGGCGGCCCTTCGTCCCTGGTGGAACCGTCCGGGCGATCGCGCATCCAGGCATTCTAGCCGAGTCGCGGGATTCCTTCGCCTCCATCCGGCGGCAGCGCAGCCCTCCGGTTCAGCCCCGCCACGATGGCCCGCACGGCGGCCTGGTCGATGTTGGTGTCGAAGCCCACGCCGAAGAGGGTGCCATTGCCCTGGAACCTGAGGGGGACGTAGGCCACGGCCTGGGCATCCTCGCCCTTGCCCTGGGCCTGCTCGTGGTAGTTGTCCACGGTGAAGCCGTCGATCCCCAGCCGGTAGAGGGCATGGACGAAGGCGGACACGGGGCCGTTGCCGTCGGCGACGGCGCGCCGCGCCACTCCGTCGACGCGCAGGCGGACCTCGCCGTGGATGAGGGTGGGAATGCGGTCGTCGGGCCGGGGCCAGAATCCCTCCAGGACGTAGGGACCCTCCGGCCGGACGAAGGTCTCCTCGAACATCTCGTGCACTTCCGAGGACGACACTTCCCGCCCCACGCGGTCCGAGAGCCGCTGGATCGCCGCCCCGATCTCCGGGTGCATCGACTTGGGCGGCTGGAGCCCGAATTCCCGTTCCAGCACCCAGAGGGCTCCCCCCTTGCCGGACTGGGAGTTGATGCGGATGAGGCTCTCGTACCTCCGCCCCAGGTCGGTGGGATCGACGTGCAGGTAGGGCACTTTCCAGCCCGCCCCGAACTTTCGAGGAGCCTCGTCGAGGCGGTTCAGGCCCTTGCGGATGGCGTCCTGGTGCGAGCCGGAGAAGGCCGTGAAGACGTACTCGCCGACGTAGGGCGCGCGGTAGTAGACGGACATTCCCGTGAGACGCTCCACCGTGTCGGCGATCTCCGGCAGCCTGGAGAAGTCCAGCCCCGTCGGGATCCCGCGCGCGAACAGGTTGTTGGCGAGCACGACGAGGTCCACGTTCCCCGTGCGCTCGCCGTGGCCGAAGAGGGTGCCCTCGATCCGGTCGGCCCCCGCCAGGAGGGCCATCTCCGAGGCCGCCACCGCCATGCCCTGGTCGTTGTGGGGATGGGCGGAGACGAGCACCTCCTCCCGGTGGGAGAAGCGGCGGCAGAACAGCTCGATCATGTCCGCGAACTGGTTGGGGGGCCTGCGCTCCACCGTGGCGGGGAGGTTCAGGATCATCGGCTTCTCGCGGGTCGCCCTGCCCCAGGTCGCGAAGGCCGCCTCGCAGAGTTCCAGGGCGAACCCCATGTCCGTGTCCGTGAACTCCTCCGGCGAGAACTCGAAACGGATGTCGCTCTCCGGCATGGCCTCGGCCAGGCGCCGGATCTGGGCCACCGACTGGACGACCATGCCCAGGGTCTCGGCGCGCGTGAGGTCGAAGACCTGCTGCATGTGCAGCTCCGAGGTGGCGCAGTAGGCGTGGAGGACGGCCTGGCGCACGCCCTTGAGGGATTCGAAGGTCCGGTCGATCAGGTGCTCGCGGCACTGGGTCAGGACCATGATGAACACGTCCTCGGGGATGCGCCGCTCCTCGATCAGGCGCCGCGTGAAGTCGAAGTCGTCCTGGCTGGAGGACGGGAACGAGACCTCGATGCACTTGAACCCGACCCGGCACAGCAGGTCGAAGTACTCCAGCTTCTGGTCCGGGTTCAGCGGATTGGGCAGGGCCTGGTTGCCGTCCCGCAGGTCGACGGAGACCCAGAGGGGGCTCGCGTCGAGTTCCCTGGAGGGCCACTGCCTGTCCGGCAGCCTGATGGGCTCCGGCCGGGAGTATTTCGGGTAGCTTGCCTGTGCCATCGAAAGCCTCGTGCCTCCCCGCGGAAGGGAGGTGCGTCTCCAGAGTATGGAACGCGCCGCGAATACCCTCATTAATCTCCTTTAGCCATCAGTTTTATCCATGCTCCGATAAACCAGCGATGAGGCGGATCCGTTCCGAGTCGCCGGAGCCCTCCGCCGCTTCGCTCACTCAAGAGCGCGCTTGCGGATTCCGATACACGGGGCTAGATTCCGGATCGCCAGGCACGACCCCCTCTGGAGAAGGCCCTGTGGATACGAAGAACGGCTCCGACGCAAGGGAGGACCCAGGGCCGGCTTCCGCCGATCCGTACCCCGACTATCGGGCCGCCTTCGAGACGGCCCCCCTCGGAATCCTGTTCCTGGATGCCGAGGGACGCGTTCTTTCGGCCAATCCGGAAGCCGAGCGGATCCTGGGTCTCCCCCTCGCGCGGATGCGGGGCCGCGCCGCCGCCGACCTGGACTGCCGGTTCCTCCGCGAGGACGGCGCCCCCCTGGAGGACGAGGCCTGCCCCTTCGCTGCCGCCCTCCGGACGGGCTTGCCCGCCGCAGGAATCGTAGTCGGGATCTCCGGCCCCGGCGGGAAGGACCTCCGCTGGCTGAGCGTGTCCGCCACCCCGCTCGTCCGGCCGGGCGAATCCAGGCCCTTCCAGGTGATGGCCTCCCTCCTGGACATCACGGACCGCCTGCGGACGGAGAAGCGCCTGCGGGAGAGCGAGGAAAAGGCCCGCGTGATCTTCGAGCATTCGCCGATCGGCATCCTGCGGTTCGACCAAGAGGGCGTCATCATCGACTGCAACAAGCTCTTCGGCGAGATCATCGGGACGCCCGAGGCGCAGCTGATCGGCCTCCACATGCAGGGCCTGCCCGACCGGAAGATCGTCGCGGCCCTCAGGCAGGCCCTGGCCGGGAACATCGGATCCTACGAAGGGGTCTACCAGTCCATGACCTCGGGAAAACGCACGCCCGTGAGGGTCCTGTTCGCCCCCATGGCCCCCGACGGCGGGCATGTCCGCGGAGGCGTGGCGCTCATCGAGGACATCACCGAGCGCATGGAGGCGGAACGGACCCTGCGGGAGCGCGAGGAACGCTACCGCGCCTTCTTCGACCACGGCCCGGACGGGGTCGTCATCCTCGATCCGGTGACCGCCCGCATCGTCGAGTTCAACGACCAGGCCTGCCTCCAGCTGGGCTACACGCGGGAGGAGTTCGGCCGCCTGTCGATGGGCGACATCGACGCCGAGTCGATGAACGACGAGATCCTGGAACGGATCCAGCAGATCATCCGGAAAGGCCACGACGATTTCGAGGTCCTGCACCGGACGAAGCATGGCGAACTGCGGAACGTCCACGTGACGGCACAAGTGATCCAGGTGGGCGGGGTCGGAACCTACCACTGCGTCTGGCGGGACGTCACGAGCCGGAAGGAGGTCGAGAACGCCCTGAGGGAGAGCGAACGGAAGCTCAACCAGCTCGTCGACAACCTGCCCGGGTTCGCCTACCAGGGGGTGGACGCGGGCGGCTGGACGATGGCCTACCTGAGCGAAGGCTTCCGGGAAATCACCGGCTACCGCCCCGAGCTGTTCATCGGGAACCTGAGCCTCGCCTACAACGACCTGATCCTGCCCAGCCACCGCCAGGCCATCCGGAAGACAT
>Ga0209099_1000468_pt1 | contig 48095 bp, 39 predicted proteins | sample AD_JPNHW2_MetaG_FD_184430 | JGI IMG/M metagenome (GOLD analysis project Ga0209099, IMG submission 184430) | Active sludge microbial communities of municipal wastewater-treating anaerobic digesters from Japan - AD_JPNHW2_MetaG (SPAdes) (version 2) | ecosystem: Engineered > Bioreactor > Anaerobic...
GTGGATAGAATTTTTGCAAACTTAGAAATTGATTTGAGTTGCAAAAAAATAAGGAGGGTTTATCGAGATGCTATATGGCTTGGTAAAATTGCTTGTTAAAACGTATAAAAAAATTAACGAACTATTGTTAAATGGTATTTTAACCTCGAGAATACGATTACAAGAAAAAAAGATAAGAATACGCGAAGAACGCACGCAGGCATTGTATCAGCTTACAAAAGAAATCTCGTCGGTAACGAATATTAATGATATTACTAAAGCGGCAATTCAAAATATTAAAAAATATTTTAATCTTGAAAGTGTAATTATTTTAAAAAATGAAGCTAATCGATTTGAAGATCATCAACAATATGAAACTAATTTTAAACTTTCAGAAAATGATATAAGCATTGCAGCATGGGTTTTCAGACATTCTGCTAAAGCAGGTAAATATACAGAAACATTGCCATCGAGTAATTATACTTTTTATCCGTTAACCGGAAATAGTGCTAATATGGGGGTTGTGGCAGTAGAACATCGGAAAAATTTTACCCAAGGAGAAGAACAATTTTGGGATGCCTTCCTATCGCAGATTTCAGGAAAATATGAACGGGAATTTTTACGTGATGCAACAAAAAAAGATTTTTTGAAAAGGGAGTCTGATAAACTTTATAAAAACATTTTTGATTCCATTTCAAATGAACTGCAAATACCATTATCTTCGATAGTTAGTGCCACAGAAGAATTAATGGTAAATGCAAAACCTGATAAAACTCAACAAAAATATTTTTCTGAAATTAATGGTGGAATAAAACAATTAAAAAGCCTTGTTAAAAATCTGTTTAATATGTCACATATCGAGACAGGTCAAATTCAAATTAACCCGGAGTGGTGTGATGTTAAAGAATTAATAAATAATGTGACCGAAACGCTTAAACACGAATTGGAATCGTTTAATCTATCTGTTATAATTCCTGATGATATTCCCAAGGTCTATATTGATTTTGGCCTTATTGAACAAGTGTTGTATCATCTTGTAAAAAATGCAATTGAAAACACATCTTCAGGAAGCACAATAAGAATGAAATTTTTTTATGATGATGGCGTCCTTTCAATTATAGTAATGGATAGAGGAAAGGTCATACAAGAAGCTGAAATGGCTTCACTTTTTAATAATTTATATCGTGTTAAAAAAGATGATACAAGAGAAACCGGACTTGGGTTTTCGATAATAAAAAGCTTTGTTGAAGCACACAATGGAACAGTTACTGCAAAGAATCGACTTAATGGTGGCGTAGAGTTTACAGTAAAAATTCCTGTGAATATTTCTGAAAAATAATAATTAGAATTTTAATGTCCGAGTAAAATTTCCATCACCACATTTGCTTCCATATTAGCTACAATGCCTACACGTGGGGCAAGTGGTGGCATGTCTTCCGATACTTCTGTTATTGCATCACCACAAACATATAAATCTCCAATATGTTTTACTTTAATAGAATTGGAATCACCCCAGCCCGCAAGTCCAACACCCGAAACAATTGGTTTGCCTTTCATTTCCGAAAGAACAGTCTCAATGATCATTTGCTTTTGGTCAGCATGGTCAAAGGCTTCTACAATAACATCGCACTCATTAAATATTTTTAAAACATCTTTTGATTTTAGTTTTATGTCGTGGGCTTTGACAATTACCGAAGGGTTTATCCTGTTTATATTTTCTCTTAATGCATATGCTTTTTTCTGTCCTATCTGATCATAAAAAAAATACTGACGGTTCAAATTACTTTCAATAATCGAATCAAAATCGGCAATTATTAATTTCCCAATCCCTACACGCGCCAGTGCTACAGCGCAGTTGGAGCCAAGCCCACCGCAGCCTGCAATACCTACACATTTGGTTTTAAGGATGGTTTTGTAATCTTTCATGAAATATTATAATTCATTACAAATATAAAAAGAAATACAAATGATTTTGAGATGGACTGTAAAGTTTGGTTAAAAGGTATAAGGGTATAAAGGTATAAGGGTATAAGGGTATAAGGTATAAAACAGTATATCTCTATACCATATTCCTCTATACCTAATCAGTTTTTTGTAATTAGAATTAAATTTTTACTTTTGCGATATGAAATTAAAAACATAACGATAAATATTTATTAATTAAACAGGTAACATTATGAAAAAAATTTTTACGATTTTATGTCTGGCAGTTATGCCTTTTTTAACGAGTAATTCTTTTGCTCAGGATACACTTGCTGCATGGACCTTCCCTTCAACATCTGCCGATTCACTTGTAGATGTTGCTCCTTCATTAAATTCAAGTCGTTATATCAGTTGTCAGTATGGAACATGGGGCGCTACAACTTATCATGCAATAACAACCGATTATACAACCAATGGTTCATTGGGCTCTCCCGATAAATGTGCAAAAGCAACAGGTTGGAATGACGGAGCTGATTCAGCTTACTGGATGATAAAATTAAAAACTACAGGATATGGCAATTTGAAACTTTATTCAAAACAACAGGGTGGCGGTTCTAATCCCGGGCCAAGAGATTTTAAAGTGCAATATAAACTTCCGGGGTCTACTTCTCCTTGGGTTGATCTTACTACGGTTACCTGCGCTAATGACTGGACAACCGGTGTAGTAAACGGAATTACCATTCCATCAGCATGTGATAATCAAAGCAGCCAGATTTCAATCAGGTGGCTGGTTTCATCAAATATTGATATTAATGGTGGCACGGTATTATCAACAGGTATCTCAAAAATTGATGATATTATTATTACAGGTGTAGTATCTACAGGAATAGCAGAAACAGAAAATGAAAGTTTAATAAAAGTTTATCCGAATCCAAGTAATGGTAATTTCTTTATTGAAAATAATGGCGAAATAAATAAAATTGCAGTTTATAATTTACTTGGCAAATGTGTTTATTCCAAAGAAAATGTTATTGAATACAAAACAGAATTATCCGGCTTTGTTCCCGGAATGTACATGGTTCAGCTTACTTCAACATCGGAAAATGTTTATACTTACAAGATCATTGTAGAATAAGAATAATTTTATTAATAATTTTACCCTGTCTTGTATTTTCAAAGGCAGGGTAAAATTTTAACTATTGCAAACATAAATTATTATGAGAAAAAATATTTTTTCTGTCGGTATCATTCTCTTCTTGTCAGTTCTTATCCTTGGCGGATGTAAGAAAAAGGATGATGAACAATTACCGCCAACAATTAGTTTTAAAACAGGCGCTTCATACACCCAGGATGGCGCTATTGTTCAGGTTGGTCATAAATTGTTCTTTGGTATTCATGCCGAAGGTATTAGTGAATCCATTACCAATTTTACAGTAAAAAAATATTTGGATAACGGAACGGTAATAACTGTAATGGATACAGGATTATTTAACCAAACGCTCGACCTGGACAAAATATTTTATCAGAATGTAGAAGACAAAGCTACATGGAAATTTGCTGTGATGGACAGGAATCATATGTCTGCCGAGGTTTCAATGGTGATTTATAAAGACCCCAATTCGACTTATGGCGGTATTTTTTATTATCCTTCAATTAAATTAGGATATCAGAATAATACCACATACGGGCATTTTTTAGATCCTAATACAGGCATGGTTTATATGGATGATTCGGCAACTGCACACCATGACAAGATAGATGTCCTTATTTATTATATTATAAGTAATGGTTTACCTTCACCTGTGCTTTCTTCGCCCGGTGAGATGGATAATGCAAGCACCGAAGCACAAACCTATTACCCGTTTATCGCTAACTGGTCGCCGCGTAATTATACATTATGGGACATCAGTTTTGACAATGGAAACAATACTCCTTTAACTGCTGCTGATTTTGATGCAGCTCAGAACGACAGTTTGCTTATCGTCTCCTATCACGATGTTTGGGGGAAAAAGAAATTCAGATTTGGTACAACCGGAAAAATAGTACCTTTTCTCACGGCAGGTGGAAAATTAGGATTGATTAAAGTGAACAGTGCTGATTCAACAGATACGGGAATTATGGATATTTCCGTTAAAATTCAACAATAATATTTCAGAACAGAATTAACACCTTTATTAATGCGGAAGTTATTATTTATATTTTTCTTGCTTCCATTATTTGGTATTACACAATCAGGTCAGAAAACAATTATTACAGGAACTGTATTCGATGCAAATGATAATGCCCCTTTATTCAATGCAAGCATTGTTTTAAAAAATAAAAATATAGGTACCGCATCAGATAAAAATGGAAATTTTTCTTTACCCGGAATTGAAACAGGAACATATATTTTGAACGTAAGTTTTTTGGGTTACCAAAGCGTTCAGAAAAAAGTTGAAGTAAAAAATGAGCCTTCAATTCATGTTAAAATATTTTTAAAAGACACAAGTTTCACATCAAGGGAGCTTGAAATAATTGCGAACCGCGAAAAAGATATTCTTGACCAGTCAAACAGGGTAAGTATTATATCTGCTAAAAGCATTACAACAATACCTGCTCAAAACATCAATGGAATTATTAATTATTCTTCAGGCATAAACTCCAGCAATATTTCAGGAATATTTTCAAGCAAAGCAATAGTAACGATGCGTGGATTGCCATCCAACGACCAGTCGCGCACACTCGTTTTACTTGATGGAATTCCTTTAAATAAATCGGATGAAGGAAGTGTGAATTGGAACATGATCAATAAAAATAATATTGAAGAAATAAAAATTATTAAAGGTCCCGGTTCGGCGAAGTATGGCAGTGGCGCTATGGGTGGCGTAATTGAATTGATTTCAAAAAAACCTTCAAAAAAATTGGAAGGCAACATCATTACTGAATACGGAACATTCAACACGATGAGTTCAAATATTAACCTGGCAGGAATAATAAAACCTGACAGCTCGAAAGATTTTTTTTACTGGGGAATTACAGGTTTTGGCAGAAAAAGCGATGGATATATTACCTTACCTGAACAATACAGAACAATAGATGATACAACAGTTGAGCCTACTTTTTTAAAAGAAATAAATGCTTCTTTAAAAACCGGGTATAGTTTCAGGAAGAATCAGAATATTGAATTGCAGCTAAGTTATTATGATGATATGCGCGGAAACGGGTTTAAGGTTTTCGATTATTACGGAGCCTATCAGCAGCATCAGACATATAATGGTACGGCAAGGTATTCGGGAAATTTCGGGTATTTTAAATGGAATACAAATGTATATAACATTACCGAAAATTATCACAGGATATATGAGTACATGAAAGAAATGACATACCAGCTTTACGAGGCCAATTCTGAAAGAGAAGACAGGGGAGGTGCTGTTGATGTTTCATTTTTAAAATATAAGAAGCATGAAATTTCAGGAGGATTAAGTTGCAAATATGGCAGGGTTGATGGTTCTGATACCTATTACACATCAACAGATATTATTCGTAATGCCGGGAAAATGGATAGTTATGCCTTGTATTTGCAGGACCAGGTAAATCTTCTTAACGATAAAGCCCAGGTGAATGCTGGTCTGCGCTATGATTTTGCAAACTTTCATGATGGTTTATTTACCATTGATGATCCTTCGTATAGTATAATTTTTTATGAGAATTTTGAAGATGCATCAATGCCATCGAAACACTGGAATGCCCTATGTCCAAGGTTTTCGGCACAGTATAAATTTTCAAAAACCAGCAGAGCCTATATTTCCATTGCTAAAGGTTTCAGGGCTCCGATACTTGATGATATGTGCCGCACCGGGAAAAAGCATGGCGGATTTAAAGTTGCAAATCCCGATCTAAAACCGGAATTGATTACTACATACGAAACAGGCGGCGATATGGAATTAATGAAAAATTTCAAAGCCAATGCTTCGGTATATTACAGCGTAGGACACGATTTTATGTATTACACCAGTACCGGAGATTCAGTAAACGTGGGTTATGCACGTGTGCCGATTTTTAAAAAACAAAATATTGGCAAAGTTGAATTGTATGGAACAGAAGTGGAATTCAAGTATAACCTAAATGACAGTTTAAATATTTTTGCGAATTATACTTATACTCATGCCCAAATTATTGAAGACAATATTTTAAATTCAAAAGTTGATTCTAATCTTACCGGAAAATATTTAACCGATATTCCAGATCATACGGCCAGTGCAGGAATTACATGGCGAAATAAAATTGTCAACACTTCTGTTTTATTCAAGTATATTGGAAAAACATGGATAAACGAGTGGAACATTGTTGATGTGGATTATTTCAAAACGGATAAATTTCCTGATTACGGAACTTTTAATATTCGGCTCGAAAAGCAATTTTTTAAAGGTCTTTCGGCAAGTTTTAGTGTTGAAAATATTTTTAATAAGAAATATATCAACAGTAATTTGGAACAATGCGCCGGAAGGTTTATTTCATTTACAATAAAATATTCTTTATAGCTTTGCAAAATATATATAGAGCAATGCATCTGAAGAAATTTTTGTAAATGCATATCATGATAGTTCAGGAAACATACGATTTTTTAAAAAATAACTATACCGAAATTTTCAGGAACACTACGATTGAAAGAGTTGTTGTTGGAGTTTACTTTACTGCTGTAAAATTATCAAGCGGTTTTGCAGGAATGGGAAAGACAGAAATTGACAGCCATTGCTGCAATTCATACAAACATAAAAGAAATTTCGGCGATTTCTCTCCGGGAAAAATTAATGGTCAGAAAATTATTGACTTGTTTGAAAAAGCTGAGAATACTGATGTTTTGAATAATGTAAGGTTGGCTGTTTTGAATGCAGTATCATCAGAAATAATTTCACGTTCTAATTATAATGTTATTGAAGATAAAGATCCTATTGAATTAATTGATTTGAATCATAAAAAAACTATTTGTGTTGTTGGTGCATTTCAGTCGTATATAAATAAAATCGCTGCTACACAAAATAACTTATTTGTTCTTGAGCTGAATGAAAATGCTTTTGAGGAAAATCAAAAACAGTTTTATGTTCCGGCAGAAAAGTATGCTGAAACATTTTCTAAGTCGGATATAATTATAATTACAGGCGCAACGTTGGCAAACAATACGCTCAACACCCTTCTGGCAAATATTCCCGAACGCGCTCAAACAATTCTTGTAGGTCCCAGCAGCAGCCTTATTCCTGATGTTTTATTCAGGCATAAAATAAACATTATAGGTTCGACAAGAATACTTGATGCAGAAAAAATGTTCACTATAATTTCCGAAGGAGGTACGGGTTATCATTTATTCAATACCTGTGCAAAAAAAATATGTATACTCAATGATGGCTTTAAAAAAAATTGATAATATCTGGTTAAAAGCCTCTGTTTTGGGCTGCCTTTGGGCATCTTCTGAAATTGTGATCGGTAGTTTTCTACATAACCTTCGTGTTCCTTTTTGTGGAAATATTTTAACAGGTATTGGTATTATTATCATGGTTTCTGTCGGGCAAATTTGGACAGAACGCGGATTATTCTGGCGAACAGGGCTGGTATGCGCTTTAATGAAATCCATTTCCCCAAGCGCTATTATTTTCGGACCAATGATTGCCATTTTTACCGAAGCGCTGATCATGGAAGCCAGTACTTTTATATTCCGCAAAAGCATGTTCTCATTTTTGGTTGGCAGTGCATTGGCAATGCTATGGAACCTTGTACAACTTTTGCTTTCTTATGTAATTACTTATGGTTCCAATATTATTTATTTGTTTGAAAAACTTACTGAGAATTTTCAGCGTCAGCTTGGATTTGCTTATTCAAATTACTGGTGGCCTGTAGAAATTATTGCAATTTTTTATATCCTTGCAGGGATGGTAGCAGGAGGTATTGGTTTATATATTGGAAAGAAATCAAAAAAAACAAACCTGAACGAACAGGGAAATTTTACGAATAATACTGAACAAAACATTTCACGAATAAATAAACAACCTGAAGGTAATTTTTCATTAGGATTATTAATATGTAATATTATTATAATGATTGTTGCATTGAATATTTTTAGTTTTAAAAATATTTTATTATCGGTCATTACTGTTATAATAGTTGCTACATTTTGGATAATAAAATATCCGAAAGTGCTCAGGCCATTAAAAAAACCGGGCTTCTGGATTTTTCTGGTTCTCACTACAACTTTATCAGCATACCTGTTCACGAACATTACAACCGGAAAAAATAACGGTTGGATAATTGGCGCAGAAATGAACCTGCGCGCAATTGTAATGATACTGGGATTTGCTGTGGTAGGTAAGGAATTACGAAATCCTGTTATTGGGAAATGTTTATATGGCATCGGTTTTAAACAGCTGCCTGTTGCTTTGGAACTTGCTTTTGAATCATTGCCGGCAGTAATTTCAAATGTGCCGGGATGGAAAGATATTACCCGTAAACCTTTTTCATCTTTTCTTACTTACGTTAAAAAAGCGGATCTGCATTTTAAAGAACAGGAAGTAAGAATAAAAAATGACCAAAGAATAATTGTCCTTACTGGTAAAGGAAATGTGGGAAAGACAAGTTTTCTTGAAAAAATAATTACCATTCTTAAAGAAGAAGGCCGCGATGTTCGGGGAATTCTTTCGGTAGGCGTATTAGAGCAGAATTACAAAACAGGTTATAATTTGCTGAATATTTCCACGGGTGAAGAAAAATTGTTTATCAAAGATGAGAATTTTCCTGAATCAACAAAATTCAGAAAATTTTATTTCAGTAATGATGGCTTGAAATGGGGCATGAAAATATTAGAATCGGAAATAAATTTTGATTCGCAAATATTAATAATTGATGAAATAGGACCGTGGGAACTTGAAGAAGGAGGCTGGGCTGAAAGTTTAAATAAACTTGCGGCGCATTCAAAATATAAAATGATTTGGGTGGTGCGTGAAGAAATACTTACGGATGTAATTGGCAAATGGAACCTGAAGAACCCTGTTATTATTGATGTTTCAAAAACCCGGGTTTCTGAGGCACAAGAAAAGATTCTTAAATTTTTCTTATAGTCCTGAATTATTCCTATTCCTTAAAGTGTAAAAAATTTATTTAGAAAAAATTTGTGATTAATATACAAGAAATAATTTTCAAATTCTTTTTTGCTAACTTTGATATTCAAAATAATATTAAAAAAGGATTTTAACTTGAGATTATTAAAAATGTTGACCAACTTTTAAAACTCAATGAAGAAAAATCAGAAACAAAACTGCAAACAAAAATTGAACAACTCGAAAGCAAGATTGATTATTGCGAAAGTAGGATAAATGAAATAGTTTATGAATTATATGGTTTAACAGATGATGAAATAAAAATTGTTGAGGGAAAATAAAATTAAAAATGCACTGTCCCGTAGGGACAAAATATTTATAGAACAATAATATCGTAATACATCAAAGTCCCGTAGGGACGTAATAAAAAGAAGAATTTATAGCATACAGTGAGAAATATATTTTAAAGATGTTAAATAATATATCGTCCCTACGGGACTTGTAACGGCACATGGTCTGTTTTTTTATAAACATTAAGTTCCTAACGGGACAAATGAAAGAAGAAATAAAAATTAAACAAATTCTAAAACCATGAAAATATTAATATTTGAGAATAAATTAAAATTGTAGAATAAAAATAAAGAATAAAACGCACTGTCCCGTAGGGACAAAATATTTATAATAACAATAATAACATAATGCATCAAAGTCCCGTAGGGACGATATATAAAAAATGAATCATGGCAAACACGTTCACACAAATGTATATTCAATTTGTATTTGCAGTTCAGGATAGAATTTCATTAATTCAACCCAATTGGAAAGATGAACTCTACAAATATATTACAGGTATTGTGCAAAATAACAAACATAAACTAATTGCAATAAATGGAACCGCTAACCATCTTCATATTTTTGTAGGTTATAAACCTCATCAGCTAATACCCGATTTGCTTCAGGATATTAAAGGTTCTTCATCGGGCTGGATTAACAGCAAAAAATTTTTAAAAGGAAAATTCAGTTGGCAGGAAGGTTATGGAGCATTTTCATATTCACACTCTCATATTGATAATGTGGTGAATTATATTATGAACCAGGAAGAACACCATAAGAAAAGAACATTCAGGGAAGAATATATTGATTTATTAAAGAAATTTAATATTGCTTACGATGAGAAATACATTTTAAAAGATGTTGAATAATATATCGTCCCTACGGGACTTGTAACGGCACATGGTCTGTTTTTTATAAACATTAAGTCCCTGACGAGACAAATAAAAACGAAATAAAAATTAAATAAATTCGAAAACCATGAAAATATTAATATTTGGAGAGTAAATAAAAATTGTAGAATGAAAATAAAGAATAAAACGCACTGTCCCGTAGGGACAAAATATTTATAGAACAATAATATCATAATGCATCAAAGTCCCGTAGGGACGATATATAAAAAAGGTAACTAATAATAATTTTAAAAAAATAATCTTGATTTTTCTATTCAACTATTCTTATTTCCGAAATCATTTTAATTGCTCTGTCAGAAAAATAATCCGAGGCAGCGAAAATTGAAAAGGCTCCGTTTTCCTTATCATCACTGCGATTTAGTAATAATGTTTCTGCAAAATCATTACGATTAAATAATTCGCTATAAGTGAAAACGCATCGGTAACCATCTTTTCCAACTACAACAACCAAACCTTTTTGAATATTATTCTTATTCAGTTGAACATATTTTGCAAGAACATTTTTTAATGGAGCTCCTTTAAAATCACTTATTCCGTGAATGCCTCTTCCTCTGCCATAGAATACTGTTGAGTAATCTTCCTTCTTCAATTCATCAGGATATTTCGAAATTTTATCAACTTGTTTTTCATTTTTTGTTATGGTTATTTCTTTAGCATATTTGTCCTGTAAATCACGGTTAACGGGAATTGAAGCAGAATATGATTTAACGGTAATTTTTGTAGGGTTTGAAATATTTCTTACAGTAATAAGGTCGGTTGCTACAATTAATTTATTTTCGGTTGGAAGTGGCCATAAGTCTTTTGTTTTCGAAGGTACAATGCGAGCGACTTGTGTCGCGAAAAATATTTTATAGCGATTCACCGGATAATATAATTCGCCCCAACTAAAAACAACTTTATCTCCTTTTGCATTTTCAACTTCAACATACAAATCAATTATTGAATTGAATTCTGCTTCATTTTTCTTTTTAAGAATGATGTTATTTAGAATATCATAAAGCGAATATCCGTCATAACGGTATGCTCCAACAAAAGCGGTATCGCCATTTTCATTCAGTGTAGCTTCCTTAACTATTTCTGATCGAAGCGGAAGTTTTGAAAGGTCTACTGTAACTGCATTTGCAACTTCTCCTGTTATTTCTAATTTGGGAATTTCAAGATTGTATGTAGAATCATTATCATAGAAATCATTGGTCTCTGTTTTGCTTTGTGCTGATAAAGCCTGAGCAAAAAGCATTGATAAAAAAATAAAAACAATTTTTTTCATTTTAGTAAGGTTTTATGTGTTATAATTATTTGTCTATTTAATCATATTGAAATAAATTTTGCGCACGAAGCTTTAAAGCTTGTCCAAACTTCTTTTCCTTTTATTAATTCTAATTTTTCAAAGGAATCTTTTGAAATGATAGATGTGATTTTTATTTCACCTATATTCACTACAACTTCAATTCCTGTTCTTGCCGGGAAAAAATCAATTACCGTTCCTTTGAAAATATTTCGCGAACTACTTTCTGTCTGAACATTAGAAATTACAATGCTTTCAGAAGGTATCAACAAGAAGCCTTCTCCTGACGTATTTTCTGTTGTAACGTAAATTTTTATGTTATTAGTTTCAAATGATTTAAGGTCGCTATTGTTTTCATTTGAAATTAAATTTCCTTTATAGAAATTTTTTACACCTATAAATTTTGCAATGAATTCTGATTTTGGAAACATGAATACTTCTTCAGGTGAACCGATTTGAACAATATTGCCATGTTCAATAACGGCAAGCCTGTTGGCAAGTGATATGGCTTCTTCATAATCATGCGTAACGTGAATAATAGTTTGTCCATTATTATTTATTTTTCTGAGCAAACTTCGAAGCTCATATCTTAACGAGGAATCAATATTTGATAAGGGCTCATCAAGCAAAAGACATTCGGGTTTGGTGGCAAGCGCCCTTGCAAGTGCCACTCTCTGAGCTTCTCCGCCGGATAATGTTCCCGGTTTTCTTTGAAGGAAATTTTTAATTTCAACTAAATCGGCTAATTCATTTACTGTATTTCTAATTTCGTTTGAACTTTTCTTTTTGCAACGTAAAGAAAAAGCGATGTTTTCAAATACCGTCAAATGAGGGAAAAGAACCTGGTCCTGGTATACGAGTGCTGTTTTTCTTTTTTGTATTTTTTCAAAAGTTATATTATTTCCATTCAATAAAATTTCACCGGAATCAGGATTTGTAATTCCAGAAATAATTTCCAGTAACATCGATTTTCCCATACCTGATGCGCCAAGCAAAACAAAATAATCGCCTTTCTCAACAGAAAAAGAAATATTTTTCAAATTGAAATTTTGAAATGATTTCGATATGTTCTTAATTTCTATCATTTATTTTGTTCCTGGAAAACAGTCTAAGCGCAACAAATAAAATAAGACATATAATTATAAATAAAACAGCAATAGGTCTTGCATACTGCAATCCGAATGAATTAAATCTTTCAAATATCATTACCGGTGTTGTCATGGGATGATATGCAATAATAATAACCGCGCCGAATTCACTCATTCCTCGGGCCCACATCATTATTAATCCTGAAAGAACGGGACGCCATGCCAGAGGCAAAGTGATAGTAAAAAATGAACGCAGGGGTGAAGCGCCAAGATTCATTGCTGCTTTCTCTAATTTTACAGGAACTGTATTGAATCCATCAATGGCGCTTGTTAAAAGATAAGGAATGCTCACAAATGCCATTGCCAGCATGATTCCGGCTGTACTGCTTACAAAACCAAAACCCATGCTTTCCGCTATTTTTCCCATTAAAGTATTTCTTGACAGAACAGATAATAATGCAATACCGGCAGCAGAGTGAGGAATCACAATAGGTAAATTAATAATTCCAATAATTATTTTTTTAAAATAAAATTCTTTTCGTGATAAAACATATGCGAGAGGAATGCAACCTATTGCAAAAATTATTGTTCCCAGCATCGATATCCAAATAGTTAACCAAATGCTGTCTGTAACTTCTGAATCTTTTATTGTTTCTGTTATTTCTTTTCCTGATGTAGAAAATAACATACCCAATAACGGAGCGATGATGAACAGCAGTACCAGTCCGCCTAAAAAACTGAATGCAAGTATTAGTTTATTATTTTTCACTTTTTTCTTTAGTAGCAAATTGTTTAAGTGAATCCGGAAGATTGTCGAATGTTGGTGTGTAAGAAGGAACCAATGAAGGTTGACCATTTGCTTCAATAATCTTCATCCCTTTTGTTTTGTTTAGAAAGAATTCAACAAAAGCCAATGCCGCTTTCATATTTGGAGCATTCTTGGGAATAGTAATTCCGTATACCATTGCTTCACCTTTCTGAATTTTTTTCTCTCCGGGCTTTTTGCCTTTTACTTCAACTGAAACGGTTGAATAAAGAGAATCTAATTTCGGATTTTTTAAATTGATATCATCAGGTAATGCTACATATTTAAGCTTGTGCTGTTCTGCAACCGATTTATAAATAAAAATATAATCAATGGTATTACTTTCTAGCAATGCAAGTAAATCAACTTCTTTTGGACGGATATGCTGTATATCTTTTTTTAGAATTTTATCTGCAAAACCTTTTTTATTATAATATTTTTCCGAGAGTTTTGCAGTTAGAACTGCTCTGTATCCGCAGGGATCGGCATCAGGGTCGGCTCTTCCAAAAGCAACTTTATCATTAAGTAAAACGTCGTACCAATTGTCTTTATTGATTTCAGAGCCTTTGCGTGATTTTTCATTAAATGCAATTACCATTTCATTTGAAGCAAATTTTATACTCCAATCGGCATATTCTGGAATCAGATTTTTATCAATGACCTTTACATCTGCTGAAGCGAAAACATCACAGGGCTTTTTCAGTTCGCTGATTTTACGTGCGCATTCCACGCTGCCTGCAGCTTCTGCCAATACTTTTACCTTTGGATATTCCTTATTGAATTCTTTAATGATCTCTTTTATTGGAACAGATAAACTGCCTGCATGAAAAAGAATAAGGTTGCCAGTAATTGCTGTATCCTTATCGGATTGATTATTTTTATCTGAATTTCCTCCACATGAAGCTAATATTGCCAAGAGAGAAATTCCGATTACTGCTGCGGAAATTTTATTTATCATAATTGAGATGTCGTTATGATATTATTAACATATCGAAACAAAAATAATAAAAAAGCCGTTAGCAAATTTGCGAGCGGCTTTTTTATTATTTTTATATGAACAAATTAAAACTCAAATTTTATTCCTTGTGCTAAAGGAAGCTCATTACTGTAGTTGATCATATTGGTTTGTCTGCGCATGTATTGTTTCCATGAATCGGAACCTGACTCGCGTCCTACACCGGTATCTTTTTCTCCGCCAAATGCACCCCCGATTTCAGCACCGGATGTGCCGCCGTTTATGTTTGCAAGTCCGCAATCGGAACCGGAATCTGATAAGAATTTTTCTGCTTCACGCATGTTCAATGTGAAGATAGATGAAGATAACCCCTGGGGAACATTGTTGTTAATTGCAATGGCTTCATCAATGCTGCCGCTGTATTTAATCAGATAAAGAATAGGAGCAAAAGTTTCTTCCTGTACGATTTTATAATTATTTTGTGCTTCAACAAGTGCCGGAACCACATAGTTTCCTGAAGGATATTTTGACCCTTCCAGTACTTCACCTCCAAACAATACTTTGTCTCCTTCTTTTTTTACTTCATTTATTGCATTAACAAATGCGTTTACAGCTGCTTTATCAACCAAAGGTCCAACCAATGTTGTTTCTTTAAGCGGGCTTCCTATTTTTTCTTTTATCTGTTCATATGCATTAATAAGATTGTATTTTACTTCGTTATATACTTTTTTATGAACGATAATTCTTCTGGTTGAAGTACAACGTTGTCCGCATGTACCTACAGCTCCAAACACTGTTGATGCTATTGCCATATTAAGATCGGCAGAATCTGAAATGATAACTGCATTGTTCCCTCCTAATTCGAGTATGGATTTCCCAAGCCGTTCTCCAATGATTGCCCCGGCTCTTTTACCAACTCTTGTAGAACCGGTAATTGAAAATAAAGGAATCCGTTTATCGGCAACAAAATTATCGCCAAGTACTGATGATTTTGCAATGACCATATTGAAAATTCCTTCAGGAAGTTTATTTTTTTTGAGAACATCAGTAATGATATTTTGTGTGGCAATAGCGCATAAAGGAGTTTTTGAGCTGGGTTTCCATATTACAACATCGCCGCAAATGGCTGCCAGCATAGAATTCCATGCCCATACGGCAACTGGAAAATTGAATGATGTAATTAATCCAATAATTCCTAATGGATGATACTGGTCGTAAATACGATGATCTCTTCTTTCTGAATGCATGGTAAATCCATTTAATAAGCGGGATTGTCCAACAGCAAAGTCGCATATATCTATCATTTCCTGTACTTCGCCCATACCTTCCTGGTAAATCTTTCCCATTTCCAATGAAACAAGAAAACCCAGATCTTCTTTTGCTTCGCGCAGTGCAAGACCTATCTGCCTTACTATTTCACCTCTGTGTGGAGCAGGAACTTCACGCCATATTTTAAAAGCTTCTTCAGCTTTTTTTACAACCATTTCATAATCCTTAATTGTTGCATTTTTAACTTTTGCAATTTCAGTATTATCAATTGGTGAAACAGAACTTGTGATATCTCCTTCGGATTTAAACCATGTAGTGCCTGTACATACACCTTCATTCACAGCCTTGATACCAAAGCGGTCAAGCACTTTTTTTATTTTTTCTTTATCTGAATCTTTACTAAGATTAGAGCGTTCTTTTAACTTAGGTTCGTTGGTTATAACGACTTCTTTTTTTGAATCTTCAAAATTAATTACATTATTATTCATATTATTTTATTTTTATTTCTGGAAGTTTATTTAACTCATCATGAATGGATATTTATAATCTGTTGCAGGGGCAAATGTTTCCTTTATTGTTCGTGGGCTTGTCCAACGCAATAAATTAAGTTCACCCCCGGCTTTATCATTGGTACCCGAACCTCTTGCTCCGCCAAAAGGCTGGAATCCTACCATAGCGCCGGTGGGTTTATCGTTTATATAAAAGTTGCCTGCTGCGTATCTTAGCTTGTTACATGCATGCGCTGCAGCAACACGGTCGTTTGAAAATATTGCACCTGTTAAACCATAAGGAGATGTTGAATCGCATAAATCCAAAGTTTTATCAAGATCAATGTCATCGTAAACATAAATGGTCATTACAGGTCCAAAGATTTCTTCCTGCATGGTCTTGAAATATGGATCGTTAGTTTCAATGATTGTAGGTTCAATAAAATATCCTTTCGATTTATTTCCTTTGCCTCCGGTGATGATTTTTGCTACAGTTGATTGTTTTGCTTCTTCAATGTAATTCATAATTGTATCGAAGGCCGATTCATCAATTACTGCATTCATGAAATTTGAAAATTCTCTTACATCGCCAATTTTTATTTCAGAACACATTTCAACAAGATATTTTTTTGTTTCTGCCCAAAGTGATTTTGGTATATAGCTTCTCGATGCAGCCGAGCATTTCTGTCCCTGGTATTCAAAAGCGCCGCGAATTATGCCAACTGCCACTTCCAAAGGTTTTGCAGAAGGATGAACAAAAACAAAATCTTTTCCACCGGTTTCACCTACAATTCTTGGGTATGATTTATAATTTTTTAGGTTTTCACTTACGCTGCTCCATAATGAATTAAATGTTTTATTAGAGCCTGTAAAATGAATACCTCCAAGATCTTTATTTTGAATAGCTATTCCGCCTATCAAAGAACCGCTTCCGGGAACAAAATTAATTACCCCATCAGGCAGTCCTGCTTCTTTGAATACCTGCATTAGATAATAATTTGATAGAATTGATGTGGTTGCAGGTTTCCATAAAGTAGTGTTTCCCATTAATACCGGTGCCATATTCAGGTTTGAAGCAATGGCTGTAAAATTAAATGGACTTACAGTGAACACAAAACCTTCTAATGAACGGTACTCCATCCTGTTCAACTGGTTGAACCCTGATTTAGGCTGGCTGGAATATATTTTTGATGCAAAGTATGCATTATATCGCAGGAAGTCGATAGCTTCACATGCTGAATCAATTTCTGCCTGGTATGCATTTTTACTTTGTCCGAGCATGGTTGCTGCATTTAATAAAAAACGATAACGTATTGACATCAGGTCAGCAGCTTTTACAAGTATAGAAGAACGTACAACCCATGAAAGATCTGCCCATTCCTTGCGTGCCTTCATGGCTTCATCAATTGCCAGTTTTACTTCTTTCTCGGTTGACATGTGATAAGTTGCCAATACATGCTTGTGATCATGAGGCATTACCACTTTCCCGATTTTCCCTGTTCTTATTTCTTTCCCTCCAATTATCAGGGGAATTTCAATTTGTTGTTTGCTTTGCTTTTCTAACTCTTTAATTAAATTGGAGCGCTCATTGCTTTTTGGCTCGTAGTTTAATACATTTTCATTCTTAGGATCTTCAAAATTAAATACGGCATTATTCATAGTATGATGATAGTTTAAATTTTTTGTAAAATTATAAACATAAGCGATATGTTTAACAAAACATAACGACATTATTTTTAATTTTGTTTTGCGTTGATAAGTAGCTAATTATAAATCGGGAATTTTTGCGATTTATTTTTTTTCAATAATTTTTCGGCTTCTGAAAAAAGTTTTTCGATCGAATCAATCGTTGCATTATATTCAGAATAACCTTCCGAAAAGTTTATAGAATGAATAGAAAAATCTTTAAGACATTTGAAATGATGATTTGTACAAACTTCTTTGAACTTGTCGATTTCATGTTTTGTTTCGTTGAGATTTTTATTTTGAAAAACAATAATAAATTCATCTCCGATACGGAAACGCGAAAGCAATGCCTGTTCATGAAAAGTATTTTTTATTAAACCGGCAAATTCTTTTAGAACATCATCTCCTAATTTATAGCTGTGTTCATTAAAAATTTTGAAATTATCAATATCAACTATAACCAATGAAAAAGGTATTTTATGTTTCCTGAGTTGGTCTATTTTCCTGCACATCCCATGGTAATTCATCAGTGAGGTCATACGATCAGTTTCAGAAAGTTTTCGGAAATAACTTATACGTATCAAAAGAAAAACTACAATTAACGATAATACAAAAAGAAATAAATTACCGATATAAATGGTTGCACTATTAAACATAAAATGTAAATTATTTTACGGAAAATTATTTCTTTCTGATTCTAAGCGGGTATTCTTTTTTCTGTAAATAATCATAACGGAGATTACGTCCCGGTTGATAGCACAATGCAATGATGGAATCCTGTGCTTCTTTGATTGTGCTGTATTCAGCAAAGTCAAGTGTGCGTATGATCGCTTCAAACACCCTGATAGCGCCAGAATGATCAGCAAGTAAAATTCGTTTACCGAGATTTTTGTTCAGTAAATCTACAAATGTGTATGCAATACGCCAGTCGGCTTCAATTAATGTTTCGCCTTCAGGATAATGATAGAAACGGTTCTTGAACATTTTTGAAACCCTGCTTTGAATTTCAGGAGTAGGCTCTTTTCCTCCGCTGTATATTTTTATAGCTTCATTAGTGATTTCTTTTTTATTTCTGAAAGTCAGCGCGCCATATTTTTGTGAATTGATACCAAACATTGCATTAAATGTCATGTTAGTGTATCCGGCTTCTTGAAGGAAATGTCGGGCTGTTTGTTCAGTATTTTCCGATTCGCTGCCATAAACCTGTATCGGATTATCTTTCGACCAAGCCCAAAGGGGGTATCCGCTTTGATCAAGTATATCAACAGCTACTTTAAAATCTTTTCCCAATTCTTTAGCCGTTGCAATTCCTTCTTCTTTAAGGAAATTACTGCATATTCCGGGAATGCGGCGATTGCTGTTCCAGGTATCCCAAAAGCCTGAACCAACAAATTCAGGATTATCTCCACCCGATTCATGAATTGATTTGCCATGCCGGATAAGGATTACCTGCGTTTGATTCAGCGGGACATAAGCCTGGGCAAACATTGGAATGGCTTTCCCATTAGGCAGCCATATTATCGCTTCCTGCATGGATAAGCCGCTTCCATCATCAAGTGTTCTCCCTATCGTTCTTCTGCTGCCATCGGGATTAGTGGCCATATCATCGGCAAGGATAAGCTTGGTACGGTATCTTGTAAGTGACGAGCCGTATGAAGGAATATTTTGCGGGCAAAGCATATCACTGAATTTGCTAATGCTGAATATCTGGAGTAATAGTCTTCTGAAACTGTCATTCTGTATTAACCCGTTCCATGCCAGATAGAGGAGATGAGGGTCGGCATTGGGTATCTGGTGTGTTATAAATTCATATTTACTTTTAATATAACTTTGCGGATTCAAATCTATCTCGAAATTTTTCAGAAAGAAATAAATTTCTTTACTGATTATTTTTAAATTATTAATAAAATCAATAGTTACATCGTGTTCTGAAAGTTTAAGTTTATCGCCATATACCAATTTTAAAAAAGCGATATCTTCTTTTACACTTTTTTCGGTATGGCAGTTATGAAACTCGGCATGTTCTCTTAATGCGATGCTGGTTGAAATTACTCTTTTTTTTTCTTTTTTTTCATTTGTTTTTCTGGTATCTTCTCCGGGACAACCGTTCAATTCTTCATTTTTCATAATATAATACTTTAAAATATTTTTATATAAAATTATAGTCGGTAAAAATTAAGTTTGCAAATATAATACATATTGTTTCTAAAGTCAATTAAACTCAATCGATTTAGGTGCTTTTAAACATAAATATTATCTTAAATGATTAACAAAAAAAAGTTATACTAAAGTGAAACTAATAAAAATCTAAAATACGAATTATTATTTCTGATTCGGTTAACCCGATATAATTTGTGTTACAGACCTTGTTTAACAATGTATTTGAAATGGTATGCGAATATTATAATATATTATAGGTGTTAATGATTGTTTAATTTATTTTTAATGAGCCGGCTTAATTTCTTATCGATAGTTTTGAAAATTTATTTTTTTGAATCCCACGATATGCACTGCATTACATAATGAGAAAATATTTTTTTGAATGACTTAAATTTATAATTTTGTAAAGAATAATTACCAAAATAAAATAATTGAATTTATGAAAAACATAGAGGAAATGAAAGCCAGACATGTATTGTTGAAAGAATACAAATATAAATCGGCTCCCATTGACAAAGGTTATAATAACCGTACATTATACGTTAATGTTTCTGATAATACTATAAATGAAAAACCGGTAAGCCAGCAGATGAAAGAAAAATTTATCGGCGGAAAAGGTTTTGGTTTAAGGTTGTTGTGGGATGCAACAAAACCCGATACAAAATGGAATGACCCCGATAATGAAATTGTAATTTCTCCGGGACCAATTGCCGGTATTACTCAGTATTCCGGCACAGGAAAATCATTGGTTGTTGCCATTTCTCCGCAAACGGATGTAGTTATAGACAGTAATGTTGGCGGGTATTTTGGACCATTCCTGAAATTCTCTGGATTTGATTCATTGGAATTACAAGGAAAATCAGAAAAAGAAGTGATTATTGTGATTGATGGTGTTAATTCAAGAATTACTATTGAAGAAGCGCCTGAAGAAACTATCGACAGCCATATTCTTGCTGAAGAACTCACAATGATGTATGCCAATGATGAAAAAGACAGGATGAATGTTGCTGTTGTATCAGCCGGAATGGCAGCACAGCACAGTCTTATAGGTATGCTTAATTTTAGTTTCTGGGATCCGAGAAGAAAAGTCTGCCGCTTAAAACAAGCCGGTCGTGGTGGAATAGGAACCGTTTTAAGAGATAAAAAAATTAAAGCAATAGTTTGTAAATATTCAGGTGTAAAAGGAAATTTAAATAATGTTGTAAACCTCGAAGCTATTGCTGAACGCGGGAAACGTTTCAATAAAGAAATTCGTGAACTCGACGATAAACAATGTGAAATGCGTACCAAAGGCACTGCTCACCTTGTTGAGATCATGAACGATTATGATTTGTTGCCTACTCATAACTTTAAATTCGGAAGTCATCCCAAAGCCGGCGGACTTCATTCTGAAATATGGAAATCGAAATTTACACAGGGATTACCCGATGGTTGCTGGATTGGATGTACTATGGCCTGTGCAAAAGCAGTTGATAATTTTGAATTAAAAACCGGACCATACAAGGGAACTAAAGTTACTGTTGACGGACCGGAATATGAAACAGCCGGAAGTCTTGGTTCGTGTATTGGCGTATGGGAAGCCGATCATGTTATTGAATGTAATTTCTATTGTGATACATATGGAATATGCACTATCACTTATGGAACGCTTACTGCTTTCATTATGGAATGTTATGAGAACGGAATTTTAAATAAAGAAAGAACAGGCGGACTGGAATTGAATTTTGGAAACTGGGATGCAGTAATGGAAATGCTGCATCAAATGGCACGTGGCGAAGGTTTTGGGAAAATTGCAGGACTCGGTGTTCGTAAGATGAAAGAATTATTTGCAAAGAACGGCTGGGGCGATCTTAAGTTTATGCAGGATATAGGCATGGAAAATAAAGGTCTTGAATATTCTCAGTATGTTTCAAAGGAATCGCTTGCTCAGCAAGGAGGTTATGCCATGACCAATAAAGGTCCTCAGCACGATGAAGCATGGCTGATATTTATGGATATGGTAAACAACCAGATTCCTACTTTTGAGAAAAAAGCGGAAGCTTTACATTATTTCCCAATGTTCCGTACATGGTTCGGTTTAATGGGATTATGTAAATTACCATGGAACGACGTGGAACCCGAAAATAATAAACAAACCGCTGAACCTGCAAAAGTTCCCGAACATGTGGACAATTACCTGACAATATTCACCGCAGTTACAGGATTACCACTTGATAATAAAGGATTGATACTTCAATCGGAAAGAGTATATAATTTCCAGAGGATATTCAGTATCCGCAGGGGATACGGCTTGCGCAAACATGATGCTCAACCTTACCGTGCTTGTGGACCTGTAACTAATGAAGAATATGAATCAAGACAGGAACGTTATGACAAGCAAATGAAAGAACTGATTGGTGTTGATCCAACCGGAAAATCAACTACTGAGAAAGTTGCAATCACTCGTAAATATCGTGAAGATCGTTATGAACAGTTGCTCGATGCAGTTTATCAAAGAAGAGGCTGGACCAAAAACGGAGTTCCTACAATTGAACATTTAAAAGAAATAGGAATGGATTTACCCGAATTGATTGAAGTGGTAAAACCTCTACAATAAAAATTAAGAAACCCCGCTGATTCAGCGGGGTTTCTTTTTATTCGTGAAACTCAAATTTCAAAAACATTCTGAATTGAAATTTGTAAGTTGAACGCCAGCCTTGCCGGCGAAATAGAAATCCCGATAGCAGATGCGTTCCGATACAATCAGAACGGGATAAATGATTGAATACTCCGCAGCTTGCTGAGCAAAAAAAGAAATACTTATCGATACCCCACTGCTCTGCGGCTGGGGGCTTCATTTTTTGTCAAAATAAAAATTCAATGAAAGCTTTATATATGTTGGGTTTAAGTTATACTTATTGTCATATGTTCTTTTTGTTGACACATCTGTTCCTAAATTAGGATCATAAACAAGAACATCATCTTCGTATTTATATTTTAAATGAAGAAACCTATACCCAAATTCTCCACCTATACTAAAGTTATCGTCGAAGAAATATTCAGTACCAAAGCCGAATTGAAATCCTAACGCGTTAATCCCTTTTAAATTTTCTTTAAAATCTTCATTGGCTGATGGGTCACTACTGTCTTCAACTTTCCCAAATGGAAAAAACTTTATAAAACCTGTACTAAGAAAGGCTTTAAGCTTATTGTTTTCTTTAATGAAATATTTTAATCCCAGTGAAGGAGCCAAAACAGTTAATGAATATTTATATTCATCTTTATAACTTACAATGCTACCCATATTTGAATCATACCTTCTTCCGGTTTCAATATAGTTAACATTTCCATTTATCATTTGAAGGCTAAAAAATGGAACAAAATTATTTTTCTTTATGCCGAAAGTAGCACTGTTTAATTGTAAACCCGGACTTACACTAAATGTAAACTGAGCGTAGCTTTTAGTGAGCGACATTGCAATTAATATTGCTATGATTGTGATTAATTTTATTTTTTTCATGTTGTTAAATTTAAAATTTACTTGTATTATTTTATTATTATGATTTGACAAATCTATTGTTGTAATAAAAAGCTGCAATTAAAACGGGGTTAATGAGACATTAAAATTGCATTAAACCCAAATTATGTAATAGGCAAAAAATTAGATAAAATAAAATTAAGAATTTGATTATACTGAATCTTGACGAATTTGCAAAGTCAAAGTCGTTTAGATTCAGTAATACTGAGCGAATGAATTTGCATTATTTTGCAAATTCGTTCAGCCGAAGTATAAAACCGTTGACGGGCAATAAGTGCAGGTATTTTTATTATTTAAAAAGTTCTAATGCTACGCATTATGAACTTATGGATTTTCAGTAATTGAATTTTCTATTGCGTAATCTGGGTTTAACCTGTTGTCATCAATCTAAAACAAATCTAAACGTGGCTGACAAAATTTTTAATTTTATATGCAATTTATTTCCTGAAAGAATTTAATTTTTTTACAGCGATCAGCCTGTCGTAGCTTGTTCCTTGTTCCTGGTTGTATACGTAGATGGTATAATCATTTTCAGTGTCGAAATGATTTCCTTCAATAAAAGTTTCATCGCCTGTTTTTTCATTGTTATTCAACAGAACATATTCGTAATTGTAGTAGCCTTGTTTAAGATATAATGTTCCTGTATATGCACTATGTGTTTTATCATATTTCATGATGGCTTCTTTTTTATATTGCCAGTCGGTAAGCGCGCCAAAAATATAAATATTTCCTTCGGCAATTTGTTCGTAATAAGGTAATACAAAATGTACATAAGCATATTCTGCTTCAATATCGCTGCTTTTAATGGCATCATCTGTTTTAATAAACTTCAATCCATTGATATCAGTTTCAGATGAGTAAACTTTATATGAGCGACGTTCATCAGGCAACAGGTATACTTCATAACCCAGCGAATCACGAACAACTTTATTTATACGGTCAGAAATAAACCGAATGCTTTTTGTGTCGAAATGCCTGAATTCATTACCGCCATTAAAAACATTGATGTCTTCGTAATCATAAACAAGCTTGTTGTCTTTTACATATTTTGGTTTAATATCATACACTGCATTATCCCAGCGATTATTTTGCTGTATGATAACTTTTAAATCAATGTAAGGATTAGAAATAGTATATGATGGATTTGAAATGGAAAAATCAACTTCCTGTTTATAAAACATATCTTCGTTCGACGTAGCGCGCTTTACTTCTCCTACTACATCAACCTTTTGTTCAAATATCATGAAACGTCTTGTCAGTACAAGGTTTTCTTCGGTATCATCATTTTCAAAAACTTTTAAAATATAATTTCCTGATTTTGTGGGACGAAGATTTTCTGAAGGGAATTTTAAATCGTAATGATAATATTTCTGCAAGGTATTAAACGAAGGAGAATAGGTGTTTATATAATCGTCATTGAACCCATCAATATAATCCATTTGCAGCATATCCGAAGGTTTCCAACCGGCATCGCAATGAATGATCGTATACTTGTATGATTTTATATCATCGCTGAAATCATCAAAACTAAGTATTAATTCCTCGTCTGAGCCAAGTTGTAAAAGAGGAGGAGATAATTCAAATCCATCTTTATAAAATAAGATGGTATTGATATTTTCTTTATAAGTATAATCTTCGTAACGAAGAAAGGTTTTTTTGTAATATTCATCTTCATTTGAAACAGGTTTCTCTTTGTTTTTATTTTTCTTTTTTATAGTATCACAAGGAATAGATGCTTTTACAGACAAAGAGAAGCAAAACAAAAAAATAAAAACAAAAGGAAAAATATATGATTGGTTTTTCAGTTTACTGAATAAATACATTTTGAATAGTAATTAAGGTTTCCAAATAATTTCTTCAATATTATTATCTCTTGCAATTTTACGGGCAAGAATGAACAAAAAATCGGAAAGCCTGTTCAGGTATTGTATTATAAGTTTATCAACTTCATTATGAGCTGCAAGTTCAAGAGTAACGCGTTCAGCGCGACGGCATACGCAACGTGTGATATGGCAAAGTGAAACGATTGAATGACCACCGGGTATTATAAACGAATTCAGTTCGGGTAATGTTTCACTGATGGTATCAATTTCTTGTTCAAGAAGTGTAATGTCTTCGGTTTTTATTTTTGGTAACTTTTCTGCGGCTTTTTCATTTTCGGCTGCAAGCAGCGATTCGGCTGTAAATAATTTATTCTGGATTTGAAGCAAAATTTTTTTAGTATCTGTATCGGAAATTACATCGCGTAAATATCCTATGTATGAATTCAGTTCATCGAGTGTTCCATATGCAACAATCCGTTTGTGAAACTTGGGGATGCGCATACCTCCAAGCAACGAGGTTTCGCCGAAGTCTCCTGTTTTTGTATATATTTTAGCTTTGTTTTTTTTCGTCGGCATAATCTAAAATAGCTTTGTTGTATGTTGTAATGTTTTTATTGATATCATCGGATGCTACTTTCCCGTCAATCAATCGGATGATGCGGTGCGCATGAAGAGCAATACTTTCTTCGTGGGTTACAATGATAATAGTATTTCCTGCTTTATGAATTTCTTCAAAAAGCCCCATGATTTCAATTGAAATTTTTGAATCCAGGTTTCCAGTGGGTTCATCGGCAAGAATAATTGACGGATTATTTACTAATGCTCTTGCGATTGCAACACGCTGACGCTGGCCCCCCGAAAGTTCATTTGGACGATGTGTAATTCGATCTTCAAGGTTAACGCTTTTTAAAACTTCTGTTGCTCTTTCTATTCTTTTATTTTTCCCGAAACCGGCATATATTAAAGGTAAAGCAACATTATCAAGAGCTGTAGCGCGGGGAAGTAAATTAAAAGTTTGAAATACAAAACCAATTTCCTTGTTACGGATCACTGCAAGATTGAAATCGGAAAGTGAACTTACATCAGTGCCGTTTAGTATATATTGTCCGTCAGTAGGCGAATCAAGGCAACCAAGAATATTCATTAAAGTCGATTTCCCTGAACCGGATGGTCCCATTAATGCTACATATTCATTCCTGTAAATGCATAATGAAATATCACGTAATGCCCGAACTATTTCAGTTCCCACTTTATAGTTCTTTGTTATATGATCAAATCGTATTACTTCTTCTTTTTCTGCCATTTTATTTATGAATCATAGTGTTATTGCAAATGTATCGATTTATTGTTTAATATCGGATAACAAAACTTTCTCTACTCAATTCTTTACGGAAAAATACCATCCCAATAAAAAACAGATCGATAGAAACTTTTACTGATGTATGGTTTTTTATTTTATCCCATGCGTGTTTCATTCCCTCCGACCAGTTAATATCATCGAAAATGAAAACGCTTTCGTTATTAATAAATTGCAGAGCAGTTTCAAAATATTTTAAAGTAGCTTCCTCTGTATGATTTCCATCAAAAAAAATAAATTCAGGCTTATTCTGACTGACAAAGGTTTTAAGGATGTCATCAAAATTTCCTGTAATGAATTCAATATTTTTTAAACTTAATTTGTTAGCATTATCTTTTGCAATTTCAGAAATATTTTTACAGCCTTCAATAGTAATAATTTTAGTTTCAGGATTTGCTTTAGCCATGTAACATGTGCTGATACCAAGGCTTGTGCCCAGTTCCAAAACTTTCGAAGGCTTGTAATGTTTTACCAACCGATATAGTAATAATGCGTATTTCCTGCTTTTCAGCGAATGCTTTGCTATGTCGCTGATGGTTTTTGTTTTATTTTTATTATTTACCGAGCCTGCACCAAAGTCGGTAACTAATATTTCCGAATTATTTTTTTTAAGTTCTTTTCGCAAATGTTCAATATCTGTTATTCCTTTATTGTTGGTTTTGCTTTTTATTACATTACAAACAAAATCATAAATAAATGGAGAATGAATATCGTAACGGGTTTTTGACGAAAAATAATAATGCAGGTATTGATGTATGACAGAGGCTTTATTCATTCAACGAAGATAAATAAAACCCTGATATTTTAATAATATATTCATTCAAATTATCTGATATTAATTTTAAATTTGCATGTGAAAATCGGTTTAAAATAAAACAATATATAAATGAAAATATTTTCTTCAATTGCAAAATATTTTTCTTTGGTAAAATTCTCTCATACTGTTTTTGCTTTACCTTTTGCATTCATAGGCTTCTTCCTTGGTTCTGATGAGATATATAATAATTTTGATATAAAACTTTTTTTATTGGTATTTCTTTGCATGGTATTGGCTCGCAGTTCTGCAATGGCTTTTAACCGCTACCTTGACCGTAGTTTCGATAAAAAAAATCCCAGAACAGCAATACGCGAAATACCTTCCGGAAAAATTTCTCCTACTACAGCACTTGTGTTTACAATAGTTTCAGCAACAGCATTTATAGTTACAACATATTTTATTAACCTATTATGTTTCTTCCTTTCTCCAGTGGCTTTGCTTGTAATTATGGGTTACAGTTATACCAAGCGTTTTACGCCGTTATGCCATTTAGTGCTGGGATTAGGTTTGGCATTGGCGCCTATAGGAGCTTACATTGCAGTAACTGCGCATTTTGCAGTAGTACCTGTGCTTTATTCATTTGCTGTTCTTTTCTGGGTTTCCGGTTTCGATATAATTTATGCATTACAGGATATTGAGTTCGATAAGTCACAAAACCTTAAATCAATTCCTGTAGTTATTGGTATAAAAAATTCATTGATTCTTTCAGGATTATTTCATTTTGTTACAGCTGCAATAATTATATACAACGGAATTTTTCTGAATTTTGGAATGTTTTACTGGATAGGCTCATTAATATATATTTTACTTTTAATCTATCAGCATTTAATTGTAAAGCCATCCGATTTAAGTCGTATCAACCTGGCCTTTGTTACATTAAATGGTTTTGCCAGCATATCTTTTGGGGTTTTTGTAATTGCGGAAATCATTTCTAAATGGCTGATATGAATTCTTTTGTGTTTATTATTTCAAAAATGGAAACATTTTTATTATCTTGCGTTAAAATTTGATGATAAAATTTCTTCCACATGAAAAAATATTTTCTGATTTTTCTTTTCGCAATTTATTTTATTAATATTGCGCATTCACAGGATACTATTGTTGCTAAAGGTGTTGACGACCAGAAAGCAGAAAAGCTTTACAACGAAGGCATCACTTTGTATGATGCAAAAAGCTATAACGATGCTTTGGCAAAATTCAATGAAGCGATAACACTAAAACCTGAATTTGAAAAAGCATATTACAACAGGGGTTCTGTAAAATTTGAACTAAAAGATTATTCAGGTGCCCTTACCGATTTTAATAAATCAATTGAATTAAATCCTGGTAACGATAAAGCTTTTTTTAGCCGTGCTCAGGTTAAATACGCACAGGATAATAAAACGGGAGCAATTGAAGATTATAGCAATGCAATAAAAATAAATACTGCTTATGCACAAGCATACTATTACCGCGGCGGAATTTATTTTGAAAATAGCGAGTATCAAAAAGCATCAGACGATTTTACTAATGCTATAAAAAATAAATCGGATTATGCTTATGCATACAATGACAGGGGAAGTGCAAAAAAAATGCTTGATGATTTAAAAGGTGCTAAAGAAGATTATCAGAAAGCAGTGAAATTAAATCCAAAACTTGCATTTGCATTTAATAATTTAGGAAGTGTTGAAAAAAAATTAGGCAATCTGAAAGATGCTCTTGATGATTATACTGCTGCAATAAAAATAGATGTTTCATATTACATTGCCTATAATAACAGGGGTAGCGTTAAAATGGAATTGGGAGATTACTCAGGCGCTATTGAAGATTTTACACAGGCCATAAATTTAAAACAGGATTATGCTTATGCATACAATAACAGGGGCAATGCGTATTATAAGAAAAAAGAATATAAAAGCGCTGTTGAAGATTATAACAAAGCAATTAAATTAAATGAGAATTATGGTTATGCTTATTTAAATAGGGGAATTTCAAAAGAAATGCTGCGTGATGTAAAAGGAGCATGTGAAGATTGGAAAAAGGCAGCAACACTTGGAATTACTTCTGCCGAGACTTATTCCGGAAAGTGTAAATAATATTTTATTAACCTGAAAAAATAATTTTATGCGCACAATAAAATTCTATATCGTATCATTGATTTTAGTTTTTATTCTCAACATTGGATTTGCACAGAAAAATGTTGAATTTGATAAAAAAAATTTTCCTGATCAAAAATCAGAATTAAAAGAAGCTTTAAAAGAACTCGGAGCAGGTGATGATTTATATGAACTGGGTGGGGGGAACTTCACGATCGCCATTGATCATTATTTAAAAGCGCAGGCATTTAATCCTAATAATGCATTACTTAATTATAAATTAGGAAAATGTTTTTTGAATTCTCCTGATAAGAAAAAATCAATACCTTATTTTGAAAGCGCTGTAAAACTTAATTCTAATATTGCAGCCGACTTACATTATCTGCTTGGACAGGCTTATCATTTCAATTATGACTTTGATAAAGCACAATTCGAATTTAAGACATACAAAGAATCATTGTCGCCTACAGAATTAGAAAAAATTTCAAAAGAAATTGAACGAAGAATTACACAAGCCCAATATGGTGCTGAATTGGTAAAAAATCCTATTCGGGTTTTTATTGATAATATGGGAACTTCAATAAACTCAACGCTTCCTGAATATAGTCCTATTATTACTGCTGACGAATCAACACTGTTTTTTACCGCACGGCATGAAAATACTACCGGTGGAGCTAAAGACCCAACCGATTTTAAATATTTTGAAGATATTTATATATCATATAATAAAGATAATGTTTGGTCGCCTTCTATAAATCCCGGTAAACCGTTAAATTCAGAAACACATGATGCTACTGTTGGAATCTCTCCTGACGGACAAACTCTGCTGATATACAAAGGAGAAAATGGAGGTGATATTTATGAATGTAAACTTGATGGAAACCAATGGGGAAAACCGGAAAGACTTTCAAAACAAATCAATACCAATTATCATGAATCCGGCGCATCTTTTGGCCCCGATGGTCGTACACTTTATTTTGTAAGCGATAAACCCGGTGGTTTTGGCGGAAGTGATATTTATGTTACCAAGAAAAATGATAAGAATAAATGGACAGAGCCGGTTAATATTGGTAATGTTATTAATACTGATATGGATGAAGAAGGTGTGTTCATGCATCCCGATGGAAAAACATTGTATTTTAGTTCTAAAGGTCATAAAACAATGGGTGGTTATGATATTTTTAAATCAGAATTTATTGATGGAAAATGGTCAGAGCCTGAAAATATTGGATATCCTGTTAATACTACTGACGATGATGTCTTTTTTACTATTTCAGCAAGTGGACTTCATGGTTACTATTCTTCTGCAATGCCCGGTGGATATGGTAGTCAGGATATTTATATGGTTACAATTCTTGGTCCCGAAAAACCGGTTATAAATAATAATGAGGATAACTTGCTTGCAAGCATTACAGCTCCTGTAAGCGAAACAGTTATTGAATCTACGGTTGAGATCAAATCAAACCAGCTTACTTTACTTAAAGGTTCTATTGTTGATGATAAATCTTCTGAAGCTTTAAAAGCAACAATTGAATTAACCGATAATGTGAAGAATGAAGTTATAGCAAGTTTTGAATCGAATAGTGCATCAGGTAAATACCTTGTTTCATTGCCTTCGGGTGTTAATTATGGTATTGCCGTAAAAGCAGAAGGTTATTTATTTCATTCTGAAAATTTTGATATACCTGCAGCTACTGGATTTAGAGAAATTGTGAAGGATATTCGTATGAAGAAAATTGAAGTAGGTAATAAAATTGTGTTGAATAATATTTTCTTTGATTTTGATAAAGCAACACTTAGAACAGAATCAACTTCTGAACTTGATCGCTTGGTAAAACTGCTTATAGATATGCCTAATTTAAAAATAGAGATATCGGGACATACCGATAATATTGGATCAGCAGCATATAATAAAACACTTTCTGAAAATCGTGCTAAATCAGTGGTTGATTATCTTGTAAAAAATGGAATATCTTCGGATCGACTTACATATAAAGGTTATGGTTTTGACCAGCCTCTTGCTTCAAATGATTCTGAAGAAGGCCGACAAAAGAACAGGCGTACTGAATTTAAAGTAATCAGTAAGTAATTGGTTTGTAAGTTGGATAATGTAATTCAACACAGATGGATTGCATAATGTCTTTTTCTGATCCACCGCAAATCGGGATAAATCAGCATAACTTGTTTTAATCATATTAGCTTCGCAATTTTTTTTAATTGTGCTCATAAGCTCACTTTTTGATAATATGTGAATTCGGAACTGATCGTTCAGTTTGCAAATCTGTTGAAAGCGAATATAATTCATATATTACAAATGAAATCATAAATAAAAAAAGCCTTTCAAAAGAAAGGCTTTGGGAATATAGAAATATTATTTCTATTCTAGAGTAAACCTGATAGGCAGGTTAAATTGAACACGTACAGGAACACCATTTTGTTTTCCGGGTTTCCATTTAGGCATGTTTTTAACAACACGTACAGCTTCTTCACCGCAACCACCGCCAATATCTTTTAGTACTTGTACATTGGAAATGCTTCCGTCTTTTTCAACAACAAAGGTTACGATAACTGTTCCTGTTATATTTGTTTCTTTGGCAATCTGGGGATATTTAATATTTTCTCCAAGCCATGCATACATTTTTTCTTCCCCACCATCAAATCCCGGCATAAGCTCAACTATGGTTAGAATAGGTGCAGCCTGTTCAATAACCTGGTTTTGAGTTTCTTCAACAACGATTTCTGTTTCTTCTGTAACAGCTGTTGTTGTAGATTGCTGGCTCAAATCATCCTGGTTAAGAGCACCGGTATCTTCAACAGAATCGGCAGTAACAACAGGTGCAGTAAATTTCACCTTTTGTTCTAACGCTTCAGGAGGAGGTGGAGGAGGTGGAGGAGGTGGTGCATCTTCCGGTGGTTTATTCATGTCAGTAAATACAACACCTACTTCTTTATCTACATTTACCGAATGAGCTTGTTTGAAAATAAGAAAAGGAATGATAACTGCGAGAGCAAGGGCTATTACTGCAGCAGTAAGCGCACGGGTAACAAAACGGTTATACGCTTTCCTTAGGTAATAGGCTCCATATTCCTTATTACGTTTTTCAAAAACTATCTCATCGATGTCAGTTTTTATTTTTTCAGCCATTTTCGTTTTTATTTTTTATAACGAATAAAATTCATTTTACTTAGCAGCATCAATCATTCCCAGTTCCACATCACTAATATCAACAACAGCGTAACTGGCAATGTTGCAAATAGCCATTTCATCGATAATGTCAACAATATTCTTATACTTAGCTTTTTCATCAGCTTTTATAAGAACGATTGGCGAGCCTTTGTCTGATTTTTTTATTTCCTTAATTTTTCGGTTCAAAGTACTGTCAGCCATTAATAAGTCACCTTTTAAAACTTTCTGTTTAAGTTCTTCAACCTGTTTGAAAACATTTTTATTTTTATTAAGAAGGACTTTACGAATGCCATCTTTGCTGTAATCGGTTTTTATTAATTCGGGCAGTGGTGGAGTTTTTGGATCAGCCAAACCGGGATACCAATAAAGTTTATCGTCTCCAGACATAAGAATATTTATAACTCTGTCTTTATTTATTTTAGGACCCTCGCTAGTTTTATCAGATTTTTCCGGCATAGTGATTTCCATTACTTTTGGCTTACTGAAAGCTGTAGTAAGCATAAAAAAGGTGATAAGCAAACACATAAGGTCCACCATAGGAGTCATGTCAATATGCGTGGAGTGCTTTTTAGGTTTTTTTCTCTGACCTTTTTCTTGTTTTTCTTCCTGGATTATTTCTGCCATAATTTATATTTTATATCAAGAATATATTATTAATTTAAATCTTCAAGTTTTACTTCTTCTTTTTGAAGATTAGTTGTAAGGTTAAATTTATTCACTTTGTTTTCTTGCATTAAGTCCATAACCTTTTTTACTGTTTTGTAATCAGTATTGGCATCACCTCTTATGGCAACTTCTGCTTGCTGGTTTACGATACGTGCATAACGAACCCAATAACCAAGCTGGTTATCTGCAGAGTCAGTTGGGATGCCTATTTCCATAGCTTCCCTTTCTTTTGAATCTTCAGTATTTAACCATCTTTTTAAAATATTAATAGGCATTCCAAAAGAAGAAGATGTTTCAAATTTATTCAGTTCTTTTTCGGAAAATTTAATATTGTATCGTTCTCCCATTTTTGCAAGTATATCTCTGCGGTAATGAGTTGAAGAATCTTTACCGTTATCAATATTGAAGAAAATCTTATCATCTTTAGCAATAGAAATGGTGATAATATTTTTTTCAGGTGCTTGTTTTTCAGAAATAGAACTTGGCGTATCAATAACAGCAGCTTCTTGAGGCCTGAAAGTAGAAGTAAGCATAAAAAAGGTTAAAAGCAACGAAAACAAATCCACCATCGGCGTCATGTCGATGTGTGGTGATTTGGTCGGTAGCTTTATTTTTGGCATGTTTTATTTTTTTTAATTAATGAGTTTATTGGTCTTAATTATTTAGTAGTAGCAGCAAAAGTTTGAACAATGCTGAATCCTGCTTCATCAATTTTAAAAGTCATACCATCAATAACCGATGAAAAATAGTTGAAAAGTATAATTGCGCTTGCTGAACCACCAATACCAAATGCAGTATTGATAAGAGCTTCTGATATACCTGTTGCAAGAGCAAGAGCATCCGGAGAACCTGCTGATGCCAAAGCGGCAAATGCACGGATCATTCCGAATACTGTACCAAGTAGTCCAATAAGTACTGATAATGAAGCCAAGGTAGAAAGGAATACTAAATTCTTTGATAACATAGGAGCTTCTAAGGTAGCTGCTTCATCAAATTCTTTCTGTAAAGCAAGTACTTTCTGTTCCTTTTCTAATCTTGTATCATTTTGTAATTCTCTGTATTTTCCTAATGTAGCCCTGGCAACATTGGCAATAGAACCTTTTTGTTTGTCGCATTCTGCAATAGCAGCTTCTATTTGGTCAGAAGCCAGTAAAGTTTGAAGATTCCTTAAAAATGCACCTGCATTATATTTACTCATTCCTAATGATAAAATTCCGAAAACAATTAAAGCTGCAACAATTAAAATTGGACCGATAATCATATCTTTTACTAAAATTAAATATGCAAAACCTCCTAAAACCAATAGGAAAGAAACAAGTCTTAATATAAGTTTAAATGTAGCATAACCAACACTGCCACCTCTAGCCATTTCTATAGTGATTAATCTTTCGAGAGAGAAAATCATAATTACTAATACGCAAGTAAGAAGTATAGGAACGATTATACCTCCTTTATACATCATTGCTAAAAAGTTACCGGGTATTGGTGTTCCTTCAGGATTTCCTCCTTGAAAGTTATCCGGGTTTCCCATTACGAAGATGAAAATCGCAATTGCGGCTGCTAATGCAATTAGCAGGGAGCTAACTGCAAAAACGGATGACATTGCATCTTTCAGCGTTTGACCAGTTGAATTCTTTGCCATAGTTTTTAATTTATTGATTAATAATTTATTTGATTTTTGTTTATTTGTTTTTTATGTGTGGCAAATATAAATATTTTTTTAAATAACAATACCTGTAAATTCTTTAATTATTTTTATTATTTAAAATTCAGAATGATGGCTTGCCTGCCTTTAATTCAAATTAGTTTAATAATTAGTTTATTACCTCCTTTTATTAGATGAATAAAAATAAAATTTCTTGTGGTTTTACACATCAAAAATAATATTATGTATAATATCTAAAAAGCAACAATCATTATAAGGTAAAAAAATATAAGTTAACGGATAAAATAAAAAAGTTAACGGTAAAAAAAAGGGGCTGAATATTCAGCCCCTTTTAAAATAAAATATTGTTAATATTAATATGGGCATTTCACTGCCAGCGATTTTTTTATATCAATTGAATTTTGATCTTTTGGGTCGATTGCTAATATTTTATCGCAGTAACCAATACTTTTTTTAGCATCTTCGCATTTTTTATTCATATTATATTGTTTGAAGTAATAATATCTCAAATAACTATATGCGGTAGTAAGATATTTTACATATTTGGCCGAATCAGCTAAAGATAAAGTTACTAAATTTTCATAATATGGTTTGGCAAGCCCGAGTTCACTTGTTGAATCAACAATGGATCTACCTTGTGCACGATACATAACAGCATTAATATAATCTGGTTTTTGTGCAAGAACAGAACCAAAGCATGTATCAGCCTTATCATATTTTTTTGCGTTCAGACAGGTTTTTCCAGCTTCATAATAGTCCATCAGAGTTGGTTTTCCTGAACTGATTTTCAATTCAATATATTTTGCAGCCAAATCATATTGTTTCAATGCAGCATATTCTTTTGATATTTTTGAGTATAAATCATAATTAGTAGAATCTAATTCTAAAGCTTTGATATATTTTTGTGAAGCTTCATCATGAGTGCCAAGTTTGCTTAGGATGTCGCCATAATAACTATAATCATCAGCCATAATTTTATCAGGTTTGGTATATTGGAAGAAGGTTTTAATTGCAGTTAAAGCATCCTGATAATTGTTAAGATTATAATAAGAATAGGCTTCCAACCGGTTGACATAATTATAATTTTTATTTATTGCATCCTTGTCAAGAGTTTTCAGTTCTTCAATATATTTAACAGCTTCTTCATATTTTTTTGCCATGTAAAGAAAAGCAGCATAACGTACTTTCGCATAAAAGTTATTGCCTGAAAGCTCTATGAATTTTTCGTAATCTTTAATACCATTGTCCCATTGTTGTGCAAGACCATACAATTCGGCTCTTTCGCGATAAGCAGGAGCAAAAGTACTTTCAATATCAATAGCTTTTTTATAATAATCCAAAGCATCATTGTATGATTTAGCTCTCATCCATAGTTGTCCTATTTTTACCATAGCCTTACATGATTTTGGGTCAAGTTCATTAGCTTTATTATAAGCAACTATTGCGCTTGAGCCATCATTGTAGTTAAGGTAAATATCACCTTTAATCAAATAAACTTCAGGAACAAGTGTGCTTCGTTCGGTTGCATTATCAATAATTTCGAGCAAAGCTTCTTTTGTAAAACCAGGAGCTTTAAGGTATGCTTCTGCAATTTTTGCATAAGATAGAGCTTGTTTTGTAGTTGGGATATCTGATTTTGTATATTTCATACCCTTCAGAGGCATTAGATCTTTTGCTTTCTGAATACTAGCATCTGCTTCTGTTCTTTTATTTTGTAAAATATAAACTCTTCCAGCGCCAATATAATTTAATGGGTCAGCAGGAGCTTTCTCAATACCTTTATTAAAATACTGAAGAGCTGAATTTGCTGCTTCGCTTAATGATGCAGCAGCGCTATCTACAAAATATTGTTTAAGAAAGCTTTCGCCATAATAAAAATATATTTCACCATTTGTTGGCTGTGCTGCAAGTAAGTCGTCGAATGCTTTATGCGAAGCATCATACTGTTCGCTTTCCGAAAGGCGGATGGCAGATTTTAGATCCTGTGCTTTCAATGTATATTGCGAAAGCACTACTACCAAAAATAAGCATACAAAAAATTTAACATAACGTAACATTTTATTTATCTCCTTATATTTAAATTATTCACTTTTTATTGTAATAAGTCTGACTGGCATTGTGGCAGGGACAAGTCCTGATTTCAGTGCTATTCGTTGTCCTTTTTCTCCTGCAACAAAGGAAACAAAACCTGTGCCAAGCCCTGTGAATGTTTCACGGTTAATCATATAAACATCACGTGTTAGTGGATATGAGCCTTCAGCAATATTCCCGGGATAGGGTTTGTAATAGTCGTCAATGCTTCCCGGAGTACTAACTGAAATTACTTTTATTTTTTTTAGAAATTCATGAGATATGCTGTCATCTTTATCACTAATCCAGTTTACACTAATAATACCAATTGCATTTTTATTTTTTTCCACATAACTAATTACATCGGAATTAGTATTTACAGCAAAACAATTTTTTGGAAAATCATTTTTTAAATTGAATTTTTCTTTAATAAAACGTGTATTACATGATTTAGTGTTATCAAAAACAACATTTAATTCGGTAAGTAATGATTTAGGATTAATTTGATTCCATTTATTTATTTTACCTGAAAAAATATCGGCTATCTGCTCGTATTGAAGAAGGGTGTCAGGGTTGTCGTTATTGATAATAAAAGCCAAAGCATCAATAGCAATTTTTACCGTTTTGGGATAAATTTGTTTGCTCATAAGAACTTTTTCTTCTGTATCGGTAAGCTTGCGGTTAGTAATGACTATTCTTGCCGAGTCGTTCATAAAGTCAGCAAAAGCTTCGCCTTCGGGCTTATAAGAAGCATTGATTTTTGCATTTGCGTAAATAGATTCAAAAGTATATATTTCAGTGTCGTATAATAGTTGATATGCTTCGTCAACAGCAATTTTAATATTGCCTGATGTTGGAGTTTCGTTAATAGTATTATTTTTTTTATTGAATCCTGAACAAGAAGTTAAGAATAAAATAATTATCAGGACCGGACTATATTTAAGATAGGTTTTCATGGGTTATTCCTTTCGTTTTTTGATTGACGGATTTGTGTGTAAACTCTAGCTAAGCGAAAAAAACCATAAGCTATAAAGAAAATACCGATTATAGTTTTAATTTCCTGAGGCAGGTAAGTATAAACAGGAAAATATATTAACATAATGCCTAGTCCAAAGAAAATAACCACCATTCCCAGTCCGAACCAGATCATTATTTTAGCGAGAAGCTTTTTGTCAAAGGCCATCATTCTGAATATTGCCGCCGTTTCTTTTCGCTTAACTGTTAAACGCAAGAAACAGTATTTTATTGTAATTACTTTTATTTTTCTTAAATCAAGACCTAAATACTATTCGGTACAAATGTAAAAATATTTTTTATTCGGGAAATCATTTATAATAAAAGCTTTTTCTTTGAATAACAGAAGCTCGTAAACATAAATAATTTAGAATATTTATTACTATCAAAACAATATGACATATATGGAATAATATCACGATTTTCAATTTAAAATTGGAAATATACTCGTTCTTATAAGGTTTGCAAAGGCAAAACTGTTTAGAACGAGTTATACCGTACAGAAAACAAAAAATATTTTTGCAAAACTCTTTTCTGTCGGTATACTTCAATAAAAAAACCAAAACATTTCTAAAAAAATAACAAAATACTCCGCCGTGGTGGAAAAAAACAAACGAAACATGGAGTTTTCGCCTTTGGCTAAAAAACCCGAATGAGGTGGCCTCAATCAAAAAACCACACTCACTTCGTTCGTATTATTTTTTTCCCAAAATACCATTGAAAATTTACTAGACTATTTGCAACAAACAATAAACATCAAACGACAAACGAAAAATGGATTATTCGCCTTACGGCGAAAGAACCCTGAGGGAGGGCTTCAATCAAAAAACCACACTCACTACGTTCGTGCTATTTTTTTATTTCATTTTCATAAGACCTTTGACAATTACCCAAACCAGTTGCCACAAACAAACAACACAAGACACAAAGGGATTATTCGCCTTGTGGCGAAAGAACCCTGAGGGAGGGCTTCAATCAAAAAACCACACTCACTACGTTCGTGCTATTTTTTTATTTTCTTCAAAAGTCATAAAATAAATTTTAGACTTTTTCCGAAAATAAAAAAGCTCCTTGCGGAGCTGGCTTTTTGATTGGCGGAGAGAATGGGATTCGAACCCATGAAACGCTTGTGACGTTTACACACTTTCCAGGCGTGCGCCTTCGACCACTCGGCCATCTCTCCTTTGAATTTTTAAGGTTGCAAATATATAAAAATAAAAGAAAATAAAAATTACTTAAATATATTAATCTTCTGTTAGTTCACCTCTTAATGATATTTTCAACAGTTTTTTTATTTCAGGAATAGCAAAATTTTCTCCAAGTAAATACATTAATTTCGTTACTGCTGCTTCGGTTGTAATATCAGCACCGCCAATAACACCAATGTTATAAAGACTTGCGCCGGTTTCGTATTTCCCCTGTGCAACGGCTCCACCTTTGCATTGTGTAACATTAAGGATGATGATTCCTTTTTTTATCATTTTTTCCAAAGCTTCAAGAAACCATTTGTCTGTAGGAGCATTGCCTGAGCCATATGTTTCAAGTATTAGAGCTTTCAAACCTTTTATCTGTGAGAATGCTTCGATAGTGTTTTTTTCAATTCCCGGGAATAATTTCAGGATAGCAATATTCGCATCAAGCTTGGTGTGAACGATTAAAAAATCCATTATTGGGTTTGAAATAAACTGGTTGTTGAATTTGATGCGCACACCAACTTCGGCTAAAGGAGGGTAATTGGCAGAAGTAAATGCACTAAAATTTTCAGCATTGAATTTATGCGTTCTGTTGCCACGATATAAATTATGTTCAAAATAAATACACACTTCAGGAATTAACGGTTTATCGTTTTTTCGGGTAGCTGCTATTTCTATAGCGGTAATAAGATTTTCCCGGCCATCGGTGCGTATTACACCGATAGGTAGTTGTGAACCGGTAAGGATAACGGGTTTTGAAAGGTTTTCCAACATGAAACTTAATGCTGATGCTGTGAAAGCCATAGTATCGGAGCCATGCAGGATTACAAATCCATCGAATTTTTCGTAATTATTTTGTATTACTTTGGCTAGTTCTACCCACATTGCCGGGTTCATATTTGATGAATCTATCAATGGGTTGAAAGAATACGAATCGATATTCAAGTTGAATTTTTTCAGTTCAGGAAGATGTTTTAAAAGATGTTTGAAATCGAAAGGTTTCAATGCTCCTGATTTTTCGTCTTCAATCATTCCAATGGTTCCGCCTGTATAAATAATCAGGATTGAAGTTTTATTTTTCATATTTCGATATTAAAAAATGAACATGCGTTTTTTGTAGTGATTGCGGCTACTTCATCAACACTGCAATTACGTAGTGTTGCAATAAATTCAGCTATGGTTTTGATGTAAGCGCTTTCGTTTCGTTGTCCGCGATAAGGTACTGGTGGCAGGTAAGGTGAATCGGTTTCGAGAATAATATTTTCCAAAGGAATTTCTTTTACAACTTTTGCAAGCCCCGAATTTTTGTATGTAACCACTCCACCGATTCCGAGCAAATGATTATTTTTAATCAATTGTTTTGCCTGCTCCAAACTGCCCGGATAGCAATGGAAAACAGCTTTCACATCGGAATAATTTTTCTCGTTAAGTACTTGAATGATTTCATTCAGCGCATTACGACTGTGAATGATTACCGGAAGATTATATTTTTTTGCAAGCTCAAGCTGAAGTTTAAAAACTTCTATTTGTTCATTGATAAAAGTTTTATCCCAATACAAGTCAATTCCAATTTCACCAATGGCTACAAACTTTTCTTTCGCTAACCATTCGCTGATGATTTCCATTTCGGAATGATAATTTTGATTGACAGAACCGGGATGAAGCCCCATGCAGGAAAAACAAATACCGGGAAATTGATTGCACAAATCAAACATTGGTTTTATTGAAGTGCTGTCGATGTTGGGTAAAATCAGTTTTTTTACATCGTTCTGAATAGCACGATTGACGGTCAATTCAACATCATCTGCAAATTCTTCAAGGTAAATATGTGTATGCGAGTCTATCAAAATCATGTGGCAAAAATACTGCTTTTTGAAATGAAAAAATTTAATTTTTTACTTGAAAATTTAATAATTTCTTAATAGTTAAAAAATGTTGAATTAAAATAGTTTGTGATTTATTTTTATATTTTTGTAAAAAACAATAACCTTGAAAAAAATTCTGATAATAAGGTTCAGCTCAATTGGTGATATTGTGCTTACCTCGCCGATAATTCGTTGCGTAAAACAACAACTTAAAGATGTAGAATTACATTACCTTACAAAAGAATCACATTTGCCTATAGTAAAGCATAATCCTTATATCGATAAGATTTACACCATAAAGAAAAGTGTTATGTCGGTTATGCCTCAGTTAAAAGAAGAGAAGTATGATTTTATTATCGACTTACATAACAGCATACGTTCTACATCAACAGTGTTGCATCTTGTAAGACCTTTTAATTCGGTTAAAAAGCTAAATATTAAAAAAGAACTTTACGTTTATACAAAAATAAATTTACTTCCAAAAGTTCATAATGTTGACCGGTTTTTTGATGTGGTTGAAAAACTTGGAGTGAAGAATGATGGTAAAGGTCTGGATTATTTTATCAGTGATGATGAAGTTGTGAATCTTTCCGATTTACCCGAAACTCACAGGAATGGATATGTTGCTTTTGTTATTGGCGGAAAGCATGCTACTAAAAGATTGCCCGATAATAAAATAATTTCAATTTGTACAAGAATTCATCATCCTGTTATTATTCTTGGAGGTAAAGAAAATCATGAATCGGGTGAATTGATAAAAAGTGTAGTAGGAGATAAAGTTTATAATGCCTGCGGACTATATTCGCTGAACCAGGCAGCATCGATTATTCAACAATCGAAGCAGGTAATATCAAACGATACCGGCTTAATGCATGTTGCAGCTGCTTTTAAAAAACCTGTGATATCAATTTGGGGAAACACTGTCCCTGCATTCGGCATGTATCCTTATTTCCCGGAAGAATATAAACACCTTTCAAAAATCATTGAAGTAAAGAATCTGCATTGCCGTCCCTGCTCAAAGCTTGGATTTGAAAAATGCCCCAAGAACCATTTCAAATGCATGAACCTTATTGATGAAAAAGAAGTGGTGAATAGCATTCATTGGGAGTAAGAAAATTTAGTTGACAAGTTGATAAGCAGACAAGTTGACAAGGGGAAATGAAGTTCAAAGTTCAAACCTCAAACCTACCTAAGGCAGACAAAATATTCAATCATTATTTTTTAAATTTGCTGTAAATCCGTAAAATCCGCGTCATTCGTGTTCTATCATATAAATGGGGTAATGGTTGATAGGTTGAGCAGCTGGTTTGGTTAATAGTCATCGGTAAAAAAATAACTAATAAAATACAAAACAATTTTCTCTTTACTATTTTCTATTATAAATAAGGATTATTCTTTTTCTCGTATCCAATAGTTGTCGTAGGTCCGTGACCCGGGTAAACCATAGTATTTTCGGGCAGTACAAGCAATTTGTTTTTTATGCTGCTGATGAGCAGATCATGATTTCCGGTTGGAAGGTCGCTGCGGCCAATGCTTTCGTTAAACAGTACATCGCCAACAATTACAAAATTATCTTTTTCGGAATACAGGCAAATACTGCCATTGACATGTCCGGGAGTGTATAAAATTTTTAATTCCGAGCTTCCGAATTTTAAAATGTCATTTTCCGAAATAAAATTTTTAGGTTCAAAATATTCTACATCATCAAAGCCAAACGCTGCTGCATATTGCGCAACACCTTTTAAAATAGGAAGCCCGTCTTTATGAATTGTGAGCGGAATATTGTACGTATTGCAAATAAATTTATTTCCGGCAACATGGTCGATGTGCGGGTGAGTGCTTATCAGATGCACGGGTTTAAGGTTGTTTGCAGAAATATAATTTAAAAGTTTTTTTTCTTCATCGCTGTTCATGCAGGCAGCGTCAACTATTACACATTCTTTCGTTTCGTCGTACAACAAAAACATATTCACCTGGAAAGGGTTGAAAACAAAGGATTTTACAGTAATCATAAAATTTAAATTAGTGATTACAAAAGTATTAATAATTTGGGAAGGGAAAGAATTTGGATATTATGGAGTTAATACTTTGAAATAGCGTTTGTAATGATAACGACTAATAGCACTCTGCTGTCAAAGAAATAATGTCTTTGTCGGGTTGAGTGTTGGCTTTTAAATTTTTACTGAAGGGAAGGGAATTTTGTCTGCCGAGAATAGGTTACTGCCGATAGTGGGCGAAAAATGGAAAGCTGTTTTGTCGCCACACAAATATCTGCCTTTAAAATTAAGCTGCAAAAGTGCTTTACATTGTGCGATTGGGTTAATCAGCGACAAAACTTTCTATAAATTGAAAGCAGAAGCAAGTATTCTTTTTGCAGTCGCTTATTTTCTTGTCGCAGGTGAAAAATCATTTGCCGCAGGTTGTCATATTCACAGAGCATGTCAAAAATAACTCAGCACAGTCGCTTAAATTCTTTTTGCAGATGAAAAAACACTGGGCACAGACGCTCATATTCTTTTTGCAGGTGAAAAATCACTAGGAGCAGTCGTTTATATTCATAGAGCAGTTGAAAAATCACTCAGCGCAGCTCAAAACTTTCATGGAGATATAGCTTATATTCTCAGTGAAGTAGCTTATATTCTTTTGGGGTGTCAAAGAACACTAAAAGAAAAAGGCTCATTTCTGAGCCCTTTCCGTAGTTTTTGATTTTATTCTTTTATGAATTTCTTTACTGCTATTCCGTTTTCAGTTTGTACTTTTAAATAATACATTCCTCTAGTAAAGTCAGAAATATCAATATTAATCTTTGTCTGTATCATTGGTTGCTGTATTAGTAATTGCCCTTGAATATTATAAATTGAAATCATTTCATCTTTGTAATTATTTAAAGAAGTGTTTTCAATTGTAATATTATCATTAGCAGGATTAGGAAAAACACTAATATTATTTTCTTCATTAGATAATTCTGAAATACCGACACCTCCATTTGTAGTTTTAAGAATCGTTCCATTACCTCCAACAATATATCCTATATTGCTACTGGTGAAATATACTGATGCTAAACCACTAGTTGTTCCACTTGATTGTGCTGTCCAAATAGTTCCGCCATTGGTTGTTTTAAGAATTGTGCCATAATTGCCAACAGCATAACCCGTATTGGCATTGATGAAATAAACCGAACTTAACTTATTAGCTGTTCCGCTAGATTGTGTAATCCAACTATTTCCAGCGTCTGTGGTTTTAAGAATTGTTCCATTTTGACCAACAGCATAACCAATATTAGCATTGGTGAAATAAACTGAATATAGGATATTAGTTGTTCCACTGGTTTGTGATGTCCAACTACTTCCGGCGTCTGTGCTTTTAAGAATTGTTCCATCATAGCCAACAGCGTAACCTGTATTGACATCGGTGAAATAAATTGAACATAATGTATTATATTGCCCGCCTATTGCTCCCCAGAAATTACTTGAACTAATGATTAAACCATTGCTTATACCACCAGAGCCGCCAACAGCGTAACCTGTATTGGGATTGGTTAAAAAAACTGAATATAATTGCTCACCTCCGCCTCCTGTTCTCACCGTCCAACTGTTACCGGCATTCTGGGTTATAATAATTGTTCCAGTACCACCCACAGCACAGCCATTATTAGCATCGGCGAAATAAACTGAACTTAGATGACTAGTTGTTCCACTGGTTTGTAATGCTATCCAATTATTGCCAGCATTGGTAGTTTTAAGAATTGTTCCATTCATGCCAACAGTATACCCCGTATTGGAATTGGTGAAATAAACTGAAAATAAAGCTAAAGATATTCCGCTTGTTTGTGCTACCCACTGAGCATTAGTTTTAATTGTCATAGCAATTATAACTATTAAAATTATTGTAACTTTTTTCATTTTATTTTTATTTTAAATTTCACTACTAATTTGGCTTTTCAGTTCGCTGCGTTTTTTTAAGTGGGTTCCTGTTTCCACTTTTTTAAATTAAACTGTACATTCCTGAACATAGAAGACTGACGGTACAACCGTCAATCAGCGAGGGGAGCTTGCAAAGTTTTTCTATTTTTTTGTTTTTTCTACCTCAAAAAGTAGGTCATATAGATAATCTTTTGCTATTATATTCATTACAATCTTTTTAGGGCTAGCATATCCATTGAAAGCAGTAGTTCGTCCTTTAACAAGTTTTGATTTTTGTAGCGCATTACCAGTTTTAGTCTCATAAATTTCAATATTTCCTTCTGCTGAGAATTTTGCTGCTTTTTGTATAATACATTTTATTGTATAATCAGATGAATCTTGTTTTGTGGTAATTTTCTTATTTAATTCTACCAATTTATCAATTATTGGTTGTTCAAATCCATCTGATGTCTTTTCAACATAAAAGGTTTGTGCAGAAACAGTCTTTACAAAAAAGAGTAATAATGCGATAATTAATATTTTTTTCATTTTATTATAAATTTATTTGTAATTTCTACTCGTATGGCTTTTCGATATCGCCCCGTTTTTAATGGTATCTGGACTCCATTTTTTATTCATTACTTTTTAATTGTCCGTTTTGAATGCCAAAATCAAAAACTTTATTGTTAGAATATCTTGTTGGAGTTGAACTGGCATATAGAAAACAATACTCACCTTTTTCTAATGGCTGTTTGAAAGTAACTTTATAAATACCTTCTGTTACTTCTTCATAGTCAAATGAAACTTTTATTTTATTTGATATACCTGAAGAACTTCCATAAGCATTTGCATCACCTACCACCATTTCCCTACTATCTTTTTTTTCATCAAGTTTAACTAAACAAAATTCGTTAGGAGAAGTAGCAGTAGCAAAAAACCAATCATCTGCTCCTGGATTTGTATTGGTTTCAAAATAAAAATAAAAAACAGGACTGGTGTCTATTATCTGCATTTTGCTATTTTTCCCAGATATGTTGGATTTTAATTTATCTTTCGCAATTCCATAAGTATAATGTTGCGCAAGAGCTGTACCTAAACCACCAGAGCTGTTTGTTGAGGTTACAGTTGGGTCAACTCGTCTGATTATTTTTACACTATCTTTAGGATTATACAAATATATGCCTGTTTTGCGCATAGTCTTAGGATCGTTTAAATCCTTTTGATTTGCAACAGTTAATTGTGCTTTTGCGTCTGTTTTCATCATTTCATTGATTACATCTGCAGACACTCCATTGTCACTCAAATTTATTAAACCGTCCGTGCTGACATCAAATAAGGTATAACTCGTTTGAATTTTATTAACGATAACTGATGGCTGTAAACCAAGTTTTGAAAGTTTAATTACCTTTTCATTTGTCAGGGTATCAACTTTTGTTTGTGCATTTGCAGAAAAAGTAACAAAAGATAGAATTATAATTGTAATTATTTTTTTCATTTATTTTTATTTTAAATTTTACTACTAGTTTGGCTTAGTAGTGTCGCCCCGTTTGTAAAGTGGTTGCAAGTCTCCACTCTTTAATGTTATTTTATTTGGTCGAAATATTCATCAAAACGATTCAATTAGTTTTGGTAACATTTGTGTTTGCAACTTTCGGCAATATAATTTTAAAAAATATTGTGTCTATAAAAGTGGAGCAGTAAAAAGGAAGTACAATTATCGGAAAAGTAACATAAACATAAGTTAAAAAAACAAATGAAAATTGATTAATCCTATATACTGCTCCACAGGGCAAACGCATTATAAATATTAACTGTCCATAGTTGATAAAATGCACACATGAAATAAAAAATGTAATCAAATAGGATTTCACTTTGTGGAAAAAACGGATGAAATCACCTATTGAATATTTTACAGAGATAACAGACCCAAGGATAGAGAGATGCAAAGAGCATTTATTGAGTGATATTATATTTATCACTATATCCGCTGTGATATGTGGATGTGAGACATGGAACGATATTGAGAGTTATGGAGAATCAAAAGAAACATGGCTGAGACGATTTTTAAAATTACCCAATGGCATACCTTCGCATGATACATTTAACAGGGTTTTCAGCGCACTGGATCCACAACAAATGGAAGATTGTTTTTTAAATTGGATAAAAGCTATTGCAGAAATAACAGAAGGAGAAGTAGTCAGTATAGATGGCAAAACCATAAGAGGATCAAGAAGCAAGGGTGCGAAATCATTTGTACATATGGTAAGCGCATGGGCAAACACAAACCATTTGCTACTTGGACAAGTAAAAGTAGATGACAAATCGAATGAAATAACAGCCATTCCCAAACTTTTGGAAGTATTAGAATTGACAGGCTGTATAGTAACCATAGATGCCATGGGGTGCCAAACAGAAATTGCAGACAAAATAATAAGCAAAGGGGCAGATTATTTATTAGCAGTAAAAGGCAACCAGGGGAAGTTGGAAGAGGGCATACAAGATGTCGTTCTATTTGCAAAACCGGTAGATGAGTACAATGATACAGATTTTGGGCATGGACGAATAGAACAACGAAAATGTCAGGTATATTCTGACTTAACCCATATTCAAGACGTACCGAGATGGAAGGAACTGCGAACGATTGTGAAAATTGAAGCAACAAGAACGATAAAATCTACAAATAAAGTTGAAACAGAAACCAGGTTTTATATAAGCAGTTTAAAGCCTGATGCAAAACGAATATCAGAGGCTGTGCGAAAACACTGGGGGATAGAAAATTCGTTGCATTGGGTGCTGGATGTGTCATTTGGTGAAGATAAAAGTATGAAGCACAATGCAAATGCAGTGGAGAATTTTTCAATAATCAACCGTATTGCCCTAAATCTTGTAAAACAAGAAAAATCTAAAAAACGAAGCGTGAAAGGCAAAAGGCTGGATGCAGGTTGGGATAATGATTATCTGTTAAAAATCCTAAAAAATTAAAATGCGTTTGCCCTG
>Ga0209099_1000470_pt1 | contig 48034 bp, 24 predicted proteins | sample AD_JPNHW2_MetaG_FD_184430 | JGI IMG/M metagenome (GOLD analysis project Ga0209099, IMG submission 184430) | Active sludge microbial communities of municipal wastewater-treating anaerobic digesters from Japan - AD_JPNHW2_MetaG (SPAdes) (version 2) | ecosystem: Engineered > Bioreactor > Anaerobic...
TTTAAATACATTAAAAAGTAAGATATATCATCGTAAATAAGGGAAGGTTCCGATACTATCGGAACCTTTTTTTCATATATTCACATCCTTCCAATCATCCTAAGACGATGGCATATAAAAATCTGAACGAGTTTGTTAAAGTCCTCGAGAAGAACGATGAGCTGATCAGAGTAAAGGGATATGTAAATCCTGAACTTGAAATTACTGAGATTACTGATAGGTTTTCAAAGCAACCTGGAGGAGGAAAGGCTCTGCTTTTCGAGAATACGGGAACAGGTTTCCCTGTGCTTATAAATCAGTTTGGGTCGATAGAAAGGATGTGCTTATCATTAGGTGTTCAAAGTTTAGATGAGGTTGGAGAGGGGATTGAGTCTCTTTTTAAGGATTTGGCTAGCCCAAAAGAATCATTTCTTGAAAAACTAAAACTACTACCCCAGCTAAAAAGGATGTCAAGTTGGATGCCTACTGTGATATCAGGGAAAGGGGCTTGCCAGGAAGTAGTAGATTTATCTCCAGATATATCTAAACTGCCAGTTTTAAAGTGTTGGCCGTTTGATGGGGGACGATTTATCACCTTGCCAATGGTTAATACAAAGGATCCCCTTACTGGAATTCGGAATGTTGGGATGTACCGTTTGCAACTCTTTAGCCCTAATGAAACCGGAATGCATTGGCATCGACATAAAGTAGGAGCAAGACACTATTCTGAGTATAAAAATTCAAAGGAATTAATGCCCGTAGCAGTGGCCTTGGGTGGAGATCCGGTTTATACGTATGCTGCAACTGCACCATTGCCAGATAACCTAGATGAGTACATTCTTGCAGGTTTTTTGCGTAAGAAAAAGGTTCGGTTGGTGCGTTGTGTAACAGTTGATCTGGAGGTTCCTGAAGATGTTGATTTTGTTATTGAAGGCTATGTTGATCCAAGCGAAGAAATGGCTTGGGAGGGCCCTTTTGGCGACCATACAGGATTTTATTCCCTAGCCGATTGGTATCCGAAATTTCATATCACTTGTATAACCCATCGTAAAGAAGCAATTTATCCAGCAACTATAGTCGGTGTCCCTCCAATGGAGGATGCTTACATTGCAAAGGCAACTGAGAGAATTTTCCTAACCCCTATTAGACTTTCAATGCTTCCTGAACTTGAAGATATGAACCTACCAGTAGAAGGAGTTGCTCATAATATATCGGTTGTTAAAATTAAGAATAGCTACCCTGGACACGCCTATAAAGTAATGAATGCATTGTGGGGTGCCGGACAGATGATGTTCAATAAAATCCTAATTGCAGTTGATGGTGATGTTGATATTCACAATCCAATCCCTTTAGCTCAGGAAATATCCAAAAATGTAAACCCATCAAAAGATATCTTTTTTAGCAAAGGACCTCTTGATGTTCTTGATCATGCATCCGATCAACCATGTTTTGGTAGCAAAATATTTATTGATGCTACATCAAAAAAGGACAAAGAAAGTAAACAAATTTCGAGTGTTGATGTAGAAAGAGTTGCAGATGAGCTGTCGCCTTTACCCAAAGGGGTTGTTGCTTTCAACTCCTCATTGATATCTAAAGGAATATCTGTATTGTTAGTTTCAGTTGATAAAACTCAAGGTATAGATATTAAAGAGCTATCATCAAGGTTGTTCCGACTAAGTTCATTCCGTTATATTAATGCAATAGTTATTGTTGATAAAGAAGTTGACATCTCGAACATTGCGTTGGTCGTTTGGTATGTAGCTGGTAATCTAGAACCTCAAAGGGATACGTATTTTATTGGTTTAGAGGATGGTGTTAAGCAAATTGCTATTGACGGAACAAGAAAAGTTTATTTGGCGGATAAACCGAATAGGGACTGGCCAAATGTAGTGATGATGGATGCAGAAACAATAAATAATATTGATAAAAACTGGGAAAACTTACAGCTTGGTGTTTTTTTGGAGTCCCCTTCAAAAGGACTAAAATCGCTACAACTAGGTGATGGAGCTGTAATAAAAATATAGATGATAATTTTATGATTCTTACCTCAGACTACTGATAGAAAGAATAGATGTTTGTAAATGTTGAGGTTTATTGCAATAAATGATGCCCTTTTTTCCTATTTTAGCATAACCTATGAACTGGCTGCTTAAACTTGTTAGATCGTTATTTCTAGTTTCTCTAGCTGTTACTATTTCGTCTCCGATTAGTAGCAAGACAGTCCATATCAAACTATTTAATATTGATAATGGTTTGTCGCAATCAGGTGTAACCTGCGTAATTCAAGATTCCTATGGTTTTCTTTGGGTTGCAACTCAGGATGGTTTAAACCGATACGATGGTTATAATTTTAAAACCTATCGAAACAACCCACTTGATTCGAACAGCCTTGCTAACAACTATATCAATTCAATTTGTGAAGATAAAAAAGGGAATATATGGGTTGGTACTAGCCGTGGGTTGAGCGTTCTTAACAGGAATACAGGAAAATTTGTTAATTATTACAACAAATTCAACGACCAATCAACCATAAGCGACAATCGAATTTATACTGTTTACACAGATAGAGACGGTATTGTCTGGGTTAAAACTTTGAGTTCAATTGATATGTTTGATGCCGAAAAGGGCACTTTTGAGCGATTCTCGCATTACAATAATCTTTTTACCTTCTCCTCAGATCTTGGTGATTTTGATATTTGTGAGGATTCACAAGGAGTTTTGTGGGTTGGGACAAAGGATGGTTTGTGCTTTTTCGACAGGCAAGTCAAAATTTTTAAGCGTTTTACAAATGATCCCAAAGATCCGTCATCAATAAGTAGTGATGTTGTAAAAGATATTTTTGAGGATTCCTTTGGTAACTTATGGATTGGAACTGACAATGGATTGAACCTTTACAATAGAAATACCAAGAAATTCACAAGATTTTTCACTCGGGATAACTCATCAAATGATTTACATAGTTCGATTATTAACACGCTATATCAAGATAAAAGTGGATTGATATGGATTGGTACTGATGTCGGTTTTTCAAGTTTTAATCCAGTAAATTATACTCTTGTTAACTACGATGATTTAAACTATAACGGCGATAAGTTTTTAACATCATTTGTATCTACTTTTAATGAGGATCGTTCAGGAATCCTTTGGATTGGAACTTTTCAAGGCTTAATCAAATGGGATAGAAAACCTCCTAAGTTTAAGCTTTACTCTAAATCTACAACTGGTGATCCCCTGTTTGCAAATAATATTGTAGCCTCTATTGCTAAAGATGCTGGAGGTATAGTTTGGGTTGGGACATGGGGTGCAGGATTGTTCCGCTTTAACCCAACAACGGGTGCTAAACTATTATTTTCGAGCAAAGAGCCAAATAGGTATATCCCCAACGATTTTATACATACAATTTTTATTACCAGACAAAACGAAATAGTAGTTGGTACTAGAGATGGATTACTAGTTTATAAACAAAGCATAAATCAATTTGTCAACTATTTTACATACAAAGGAATAAATGCGCTAGGTCTTTTTAGTAATAATAGGATTTATTCAATTGCCGAAGATCGAAATGATAACCTTTGGGTAGCAACTAAAATAGGTTTATTCCAGTTATCGGGGAAAACGTTGATTGGATATTACAATAACCCGAATGATACTTCAACAATAACTGAAGGTGAGGTTTTTGATGTAATGATTGACAAAGATGGATTTGTATGGGCTGGAACTACCAGTGGTCTTAATAGAATTGATCCGAATACAAAGGTTATAAACCGTTTTGTAAGAAAAGAAGTTTATACTCCAGATCATTTAGTATCAAACGAGATATTAAGTTTGCTGCAGGATTCAAATGGATATATTTGGGTGGGAACAGCGAATGGTTTACATCGCTATGATTGTGCCACTGGCAAATTTAAGCTGTACACAGAGGAAGATGGCTTACCAAATAACTTAATATACTCAATCGAAGAGGATAACAAAGGGAGAATATGGATTGGGACTAATTGGGGCTTAGCTGTTTTAAATCCCGAAACAGAATTGATTAAATCATTTGATGTTGCCGATGGTTTGCAGAGTTTGGAGTTTAATGTTAACTCAAGTCATAAATCAAAATCTGGTGAGCTTTTCTTTGGGGGAATTTCTGGCTATAACTCTTTCTTCCCAGATTCAATTAATTCGAATGTAACCCTTCCAAATATTGCAATTACCGCATTTGAATTACTTGGCGAAAAGGGTAAGAAATCAGCATCGGTGGATGGCTCTCTTGAAATAACAATTCCTAAAGAGTTTAACGCGTTTGCAATAGAGTTTTCGGCTCTTGATTTTACTCGACCCGAAAATAACCGTTATTCTTACCAAATGAGGGGTATTTCAGAACAATGGATTGATTTAGGTACAAAGCATTCTGCTACTTTTTCAAACCTAAGTGCAGGTACTTACTATTTCACGGTTAAAGGAGCAAATAGCGATTTGACATGGAACGAACAGGGGAAGACGCTTAAAATCGTTGTAAAAACCCCGATTTGGAAAAGTAATTTGGCAAACGTTATTTACATGATTCTTATTTTAGGATCCATTATATTCTATGTCAGGAACAGAACGAAGCATTTCCGTAAGACAAGCCACCTTTTAAAAGAACGCGAGTTTGCGATGAGCGAGGTTGAAAAACAGAAGGAGGAGTTAGTTTATAAGAATAAGAATATTACCGATAGTATTAATTACGCGAAAAGGTTGCAGGAGGCCATTTTACCATCTGTTGCTCAGTTTAAAAAGTTACTACCAGATTCCTTCCTGCTATACATGCCAAAAGATATTGTTAGTGGAGACTTTTACTGGGTGAACGAAACAAAAAATAAACTTTTTGTTGCTGTTGTTGACTGTACCGGTCATGGTGTGCCAGGTGCATTTATGTCAATAATTGGGATCGAATTGCTCCGAAATATTACGAGCGTTCAAGGGGTAAACGACTCGGCTGAGATTTTAAACAGGCTTAATACTGGTGTTATACAAACTTTTAGCAAGGAGTTCTTGGAGGATAACGCCCTTATTAAAGATGGCATGGATGTAGCTTTTTGTATAATTGATAAGGAGAATAATATTCTGCAGTTTTCAGGTGCATTTAGTAATCTATATTTAATTCGCGATAGCAAGATTACTGAAATTAAAGGTGATAGATACTCAGTTGGTATGGGAAATAACCCTGAGCGACAGCTTTTCAGTAGTCACTATATTCCTATTCAACCTGATGATATGATTTATATTTTTACCGATGGTTATACTGATCAGTTTGGAGGTCCTGAAAACAAAAAATATAAGTTCAGAAGATTTAGGCACCTTTTACTAAATATCCACAAGTATCCACTTGAAACCCAACGTCAGTACCTTGAAGATAGTATTATGGAGTGGAAAGGTGAAAACGATCAAGTTGATGATATATTAATCATTGGTATAAAACCAGATCTGAGCTGCTTGTTTTAATCCCGTTTTGTATAGTTATTGATTAACCTTCAACTAAGGTTTTCATTTTTTGGATTAGAACCTCTATCTGAAAAGGTTTGCTTATATAGTCGTCCATTCCAGCCTCAATACACTCTTCCTTGTCACCTAGTAGCGCATTTGCTGTAATGGCAATAATAGGAGTGTGTGAGTTTGTGCTTGCTTCAATTTCTCTTATTTTCTTTGTGGTAACAATACCATTCATAATGGGCATCTGAATATCCATTAGGATTATATCAAACTTGCTTGTGCCAAATTTATCAAGAGCCTCCTTGCCATTGCTTGCTATTTCGATGTTTTTTACAAGTTTCTTAAGGCTAAGGATAACTATCTTCTGATTGATTAGGTTGTCCTCAACAAGAAGAACATTGGCGTTATCGAGGCGTATAGTTGATTGCGATTTTGGCTTCTCTTTTTTAATTTCTTCGCCTTGTTCAATTACAACCCTTTCGCTAACCTCATTATCAACTTTAGTAAGGATGTATGGGAAATTAAAAGTCGCATTTTCCGATGATAATGCAATGCTAAGCTTAGAACCTTTGCTTTCAATTAGTTTTTGGGTAATATTCAAATCCAATAGTTCAATATAGATTTGGGTACTAGCCGATGAAAAAGTGGTTTCGTTTACTATAAATTGGCTATGATTCTCATTGATTGGGAGCATTATTGGCCTATTGCTTTTAAGTTCAAAAAATAGCTCGAAAGAATCTGCGGTTTCTTTGCTTTTGCCAACCTTGATATCAATGTTAATCTTATTACTACTCTTATTCTTTATAATGCTTTCAATAATATTCAAAAAAATCTGCTTGATTTTTATGGGATCACCAAGGAAATTTTTTGGAACACTTTCATCAATTTTAAGATTGAACGATATATTGTTGAAACTTTGAGATGTGAATAGTTTAAGAGTATTGTTAATGGTTGTTTGTAGGTTGAAAATGATATTTAGCTCACTACTCTCCCTTAAGTCAACACTCGATACTTCAACAAGGCTATTTAGAACGTTTACTAAGTTATTGGTTGAAGCTTGTATCGTATCGACCATATCACGTTGCTTGTCATCAAGACTACTGCTGGTTAAAATATTTGAGATGACCATGATATTGTTCAGAGGAGTACGAATTTGATGCGAAAGCTTTGCGATAAACTCATCATTCAATTTATTTGCATTTTTCTCATCAAGTACCTCTTTTTCTGAATCACTTATCGATCTAATTTTTATGATTTCGAATGAGTAGGCGAGAATGAATGAAAAAATGTAAGTAATAGTAAAAAATAGCTTAAAGCTTAATGGTTGTGGGTTAGCGTGATTAAATTCAACTGGAATAAATATGGCTAGTATAAACACAAGTCCAAAAAAAGCGGATAAATAGCTTCCCTTAGTGCTTCCTAACATAGAAATAACAATGAAAGGGAAAATCCCAAGGATTAACGTTCCAATAATTCCTATTTGCCCAGTAAAGATGGTAAGCATTAATGCTAAGCCACTTATTATTGCTGATATTAAGGTAAGGCCATTAGAAATTTTTCTTTTTATAACTATGCTCAAGTTTATTGCAAGCATAAACGCAGCAAAAGCGGAGGAAAGCATTAAAAATAAACTGTCGAGCATGAAAATTGCAAGCAACGATTGGAAAATAAAGTAAGCAATCAGAACTAGGCTTGATATACTAATTTGAATTAGTTTGCCGAAAGCATCCTTCTCGCAATTCCCCTCTAATCCGAACGAAGAAATCTGGATCAGTTTATTGGCTAGTTTCATCCTGCTATATTTTTATAAGTTGTATTGTGTTGATATGTTGATGAATAGAAAACTATTTTATTACACTTTTCCGCTAAATTGAACTACTTAAATATACGTAACTATTCATATTTCGCAAAGAATGAGGGTGGGTTTATTGATAATATCCACTACATCTTACTTGGATGTGCAAAAGTTAATGACTATAATTGTGCTAATCAATAGTTGATCAAAAAGATACGAACAACATTTACAATTGCCAGTAACCCTAAGGTGAATATAACTGCTCCTGCGATTTTATTTATCCACCAGAGTTGCTTTAGCCTAAATTTTCGGCGAAAAAGGTTGACCAGTGAGCTTAGTGTAAACCACCACAAAGTTGCTCCAAGAAATACTCCGGCCAAGGTAAGAAGTGAAGGTAACATATTATCCCCCTTGTAAGCAATTCCTAGGGCAGCAAACATTCCCACGAAAAGGAAAATAGCAAAGGGATTGGTAATTGTAAGAAGTAAAACTGAGATAAAATCTTCGACAAGTTTGTTTTTTTGCTTTTTATGACGACGGAGCTGGCTAACAGGGTTGGTATAGAATGTTTTTACCCCAAGAATAATCACAACAATTCCGCCAATTATTTCTAAAATCCGTTGTTTCTCTTCAATAAAGTTGATAATAAATGTTAAGCTAAACCCAGCAATTGCAGCAAAAATTGTATCAGCAGTTGCTGCTCCAACTCCAGAAAAGAAACCGCTTGCACGTCCTTTGTTTATTGTACGTTGAATGCAAATCACCCCAATAGGCCCGAGTGGTATCGAAGCCAGTAACCCAACCATTATCCCTTTAAGTAGTAACTCTAAAGCCATTTATCTTTGCTGAGGTGATTGTTACATGAGATTTGCAAATATACTAATTGAACTCGTGCCTGCCAGATGCAATCAGTATTTTTTCAACATTATTTAGGTATAATAAACGTTAAATAGTTGTTTTTATATTAGTTATTATATAAAATTTTGGACTAAAAGTTTAGGTTCTAACATATCTAACATGGCGTATTTTACCCCTTCACGGCCAAATCCAGAATTCTTTATACCCCCATAGGGCATGTGATCAACCCTGAAGGTAGGAACGTCATTAATAATAACTCCTCCAACTTTTAGTTCGTTAAACGAATAGTTTTGCTCATCAATTTTATTTGTAAATACACCAGCCTGCAATCCATAATCCGAAGAGTTTATCTCGTTAATAGCATCTTTAAATGATGAGTATGGTTCTATTACAACAACTGGTCCAAAAACTTCGAATGAGCATACCTTCATCTCCCTCTTTGAATTTGTAATGATAGTCGGTTCAAAAAATGTCCCCTTTCTTTTACCGCCCAATAATATGCTGGCGCCATTTTTTACAGCCTCATCAATCCATTGTTCTATTCTAATGGCATTTTCTTCATCAATCATTGATGATATGTCTGTACTTGGGTCTAATGGATCGCCTTGTTTTAGCTTTGAGGTTTGTTCTGCAAATCTTTCAATAAATTGGCTAAAGATTGACTGATGTACATAGATTCTTTGAGTATGAATACAGACCTGTCCTGAATAGGAGAATGCGCCACTAATACATTTGGGAATTGCTTTATCGAGATCGGCTGTTTCGGTTACAATTGCACCAGCATTTCCGCCAAGTTCTAAAACAACCCGTTTCTTGCCAGCTTGATTCTTCATCATCCAGCCAACTTGAGGGGATCCGGTAAAGGAGAGAAGCGCAAAGCGTTCATCAGTTACAAGTTGATTACCTGCTTTGCGATCCATTAGTAGCACGGATAATGCTCCCTTAGGAAGTTCGGTGGAGTCAATTATTTCGGCAAGAAGCAAAGCTGAAAGGGGAGTAGACCTTGCAGGCTTTAGGATAATTGGGCAACCCGATGCAATAGCCGGGGCTATTTTATGAACCGATAGGTTCAGTGGAAAATTAAATGGCGATATTCCTGCAATCAATCCTATTGGGAAGTATTTAACAATACCTTCTTTGCCATCGCCTGCTGGAGTCCAGTCAATTTGTATCAACTCAGATGGTAAGCGCTTGCTCTCCTCGGCTGCAACAATAAATGTTTGTATAGCCCTGTCAACCTCTCCGTAAGCAAATTTAATTGGTTTTGCTGCTTCTTGGCAAAGGGTTTTGGACAGCAAATCTCGTTGCTCTTTCATCCTCTGTGCAATGTCCATTAGTATTGAATAGCGCTTGTATGCAGGTAGATTTCTTAATGTATCTTCAACCTTTTGTGCTGCAAGAATGGCATCCTCTAGCTCGTTTTTGCCTGCTAATGATACTTCAGCAATAGCATCGTTGTTGAAAGGACTTTTTACAATTATTTTTTCGTTGGAAGATTTGAAAAAACCGCCAACGTATGCTCCAAATGTTTTCATAATGAACCGTTGTTAATGCGAATATAGAAAATCTTTGCTCTAAAAATGGTGTAATTATATATTCAATTGAACAATGGAGTTATCTTTACACCTCAAATTTAGAAGTTTAAATATGAACCGTTTAAAACAAATTGTAATAGCATTTCTTTTAATCTTCCCAGTTTTATTAAATGCTCAAAGTGCTCGAAAATCAGAGATTGTGCTTTCTGATAGTGCGAAAATAAGTCTCTTAACCTGCTCTCCTGGCGATGAACTGTATTCGGTTTTTGGACATAGTGCAATTAGGGTAAAGGATTTGCCTAACAAGGTGGATATTGTGTTTAATTATGGGGTTTTTGACTTCTCCGACCCAAACTTTTACCCCAACTTTGTTCGAGGTCGAATGAACTATATTCTTGCTGGAAACTACTACGAAGATTTTTATAGTAGCTATGTAGAAGAGAATAGATCTATTTCAGAACAAATTCTAAATTTTAGCAAAGAGGAGAAGCAATACCTACTCGATTCGCTTTTTATTAATTATATGCCTGAGCATCGTTACTATCGATACGATTTTTTTTACGATAACTGTGCTACTCGAATTAGAAATATATTAGTAGAGGCCATCCCACGTAAAATAGAGTTTAGCTACACATCGTTTCATAAAGGGCAATCCTTTAGGCAACTTCTAATGCCATACTTAACTCGTACACCTTGGTCAAAGCTTGGGATTAATTTGTTGCTAGGCATTCCTGCTGATAAAGTTGCCGCACCATGGGATTATATGTTTTTACCCGATCATCTTGATACTGCATTTAAAAGTGCTTACTTTAAATCAGGAATAAACCAAACCCCTGTTACTCAAAAACCTAAACTATTATTGGGCCGTAAGCTGTCAAGTTTAAAGATTATTTGGTGGTCGCCTATTTGGGTATTTATACTTGGACTAATATTGATAATTGGGATTTCGCTCCTGTATTTTAAGAAAGGATATAGAGTTGCTTGGTTTGATCGTATTCTGCTAATTTCAGTTGGTTTGCTGGGTGTTGTTTTTACTTTTCTTTGGGTGGGAACTGCTCATAAATCAATGGCCTGGAACATGAACATTCTATGGGCAAATCCAATCAACCTGTTTGTTGCATTTGTTCTAACATCAAAAAGGTTTAGCCGCTTTGTAAAAGCTTATATTAGAGTAAACTTTGTAATTCTTGTATTCTTATTGTTATTGTGGCCTATTTTACCTCAAACACTTCCATATGTTATTTACCCATTGGTAATAGCACTTGCATTGCGGATGTTTACAATGAACAGTTACCTAAAAGCCAAGTTGGAATAGTGTATTCTCATATTCTATTAAACTGTCATCCTGAGCAGCGCGAAGGATCTTTTTGTAGTGACAAGTTACGGGTTACAATTTGGGGCGTTTGAATTTTGGATATTAAGAATAATCTTAAATAAAACAAAAAGGCCAGACAAGTGTCTGGCCTTTTGCTTAAAATACATTTATTTATCGTTTCTTGAATTCGTTTATTGCATCATCAAGAAACTTCAGATAGGCTTCAACATCGGTATTGTATCCTCTGGGTTCAACCAATGTTTTTTCGTTGTTGTCGAGTAGAACATAATATGGTTGGCCATTGATATTGAAACGACTTACCTGAAAATCGGCGTTTCGCTTACCAATAGTCTTTTTTGCCTTTCCGTCAATCTTTGATGTTACCCATTCCGATTCTGGAAGCTCTTTTCTCTCATCAATATAAAGTGCTACAATTACAAAGTTGTTTTGAAGCTTTTCGAGCACTCTAGGATCGCTCCATACCTTAGCCTCCATCTCCTTGCAGTTTGCGCATGAATGGCCTACAAAATCGATAAATAAGGGTTTCTTTTGTGCTTTAGCACAAGCCAAAGCCTGATTGTAATCAAAGTAGCCCTCGAGTCCGTATGGCAGATGTAAGAAATCAGCATACTTTGGAGTCTCACAAAGCGATGATTTCTCTTCAACCTTTACAGCGCCCTTCGATTTATTAATTGCAGTTATAAGATCAAAACTATGGGTTGACTGTGGAGGTAATAATCCTGAGATTGATTTTAGCGGAGCACCAATCATACCTGGTATTAGGTAGATTACAAAGGCGAACGTTGCAATTGCAAGTAGCAGTCTAAAAACGCCAACATGCTTTAACTCTGAATCATTTTTGAATTTGATTTTCCCTAGCAGGTAGAATCCCATCAACGTAAAAATTGAAATCCAGATTGCAAGGTAAACATCACGTCCTAGAAATCCCCAGTGGTATGTATCATCAATTATCATTAAAAACTTAAGAGAGAAGGCAAGAACGATAAAGCCAAGAACAACCTTTACCGAGTTCATCCAACCTCCAGACCGTGGTAACGAATTCAACCACGATGGGAATATCGCGAACAGCGTGAATGGTATTGAGAAGGCTAACGAGAAACCAAACATTCCAATAATTGGTTTTGCGCCTAATCCCGATGCAGCTTCTACCAACAGTGCACCAACAATTGGCCCAACGCATGATAAGCTAACTATAACTGTTGTCAATGCCATAAAGAATGAGCCGATGAAACCGCCTTTATCAACCTTGCTGTCGGCTTTATTTGCCAGACTACCGGGTAGTACAATCTCAAATAACCCGAAGAATGATGCTGCAAATGCAACAAATAGAACAAAGAAGATAAGGTTGGTTATCCAGTGCGAGGTTATTTGGCTTGCAAAGTTTGCACCTAGGTTGGTTAGTGAAACAAGTAGTCCAATTGATGTATAAATGGCTATAATTGAAAGGCCAAAAACCATAGCGTTCATGAATGCGTTAAATCGATTTCCCTGTTTATTCATAAAAAATGAAACAGTCATTGGAATCATTGGGAAAACGCAAGGGGTAAGTAATCCTGCTAACCCTGCAGCAAAAGATACGAGGAAGAATATTAAAAGTGAAGAACCGCCACTTTTTTCAGCTGATTTGGTTTGCTGAATATCAAATTTTTGGGGTTCAGATGTTTGAGAAACTGCTTCAGCAATTGCCTCTTTACCTATTGCAACTGTAAAATCCTTTTCAAGATAAAGGCACTTATCTGAGTAGCATGCTTGGTACTCAATGCTTCCATTTATCTCTGTTGGGTTTGTGATTTCAACCTCTTGGCTAAACTCGGCTTTGTTGGCGAAGAAGGATAGATCAAGATTGAAAATTGCATCGTGTTCAGTTATGGCCTTAGTAACCTCTTTAATACCTCCAATTAGTTTGAAATCAGGATTTTGCTTAAAGGTGAAGCTTGTAGGGAGTGGTCCGCCATCGGGTAGCTTTGTAGAATAAAGATGCCAATCCTTATCGATTGAAGCACTAATGGTAATCTCGTACTTATTCCCATCTATCTTACTAGCCTTAAAGCTCCAGCTAATAGGATCTTCAACCTGAGCCTTAATGCTTATCGAGCCAAGGGCGAGAAAAGTGAAAGCCAGTAGTTTGAAAAGGTTCTTTTTCATGATTTTGTTGATATTTCAGATTTTTATTTTGCAATTTTTGATGACACAAAGATAAAAATATATACAACCATATAAATATTGATATAAATCAATGTGAATTAGAATTCCCATTCAAATTTAGGTTTAATTCGTGATGCTGATAAAGTTTTAGTAATTTGGAAATGGATTTTGTGCAGTCAGGCGACTGCCGTTTATATTCGACGAAGTCAGAGACTTCACCGAGCAAGGGGAAAGACCCCCAACCCCCTAAAAGGGGGCTATAACAAAAAAAAATTCTTGGGCTAAAGCCCGATTTGGAATGTGGGCTGGGTCTCCTTTTGTTAGCGCGCGTCTCCAGACGCGTGTATTTTTAGTGTAAGTATTTTCTTGGGCTAAAGCCCAGATAGGAGGGTAGGCTGGACGCAAAGGATGGGCTTTAGCCCAACATAAGAAGAATGCTAACTCAGTCCCCGCCTAGCGTCAGAGAGGTTTTGAGGCGGAGATTAAATGAACAAGCAAGAAATGGACTTTAACACAGGCTGCAACTAAGGAATTTTTTCGAGCAAAGGCTAGATGTGAAGTATATCTCAATTATAGTTGAAATCTATCTGAATAATAAAATTAGTGTAATATTATATATCATTTAATTAAATATATAGCATAAAATAATTTATACATCCAGAATGTAAAATAATATAAAAGAATGATTAAATTTGATATAGAAAATCAAGAAGTAAAAAAATGAGATATGTGGTTATAGGGGTATTATCCCTTTTTTTGTACACTTCGATTATGTCCCAAGAATCAAACAAAGTGATTCAAAGGATTAACTCTAAAAAGATATTTAGTAATGACCGTGAGTTAAATGAGTGGATTTCTTTGTGCAAAGGAGATACAGCAACTCTAGTTAACTCTTTAGTATTATCTAGGCTTGATAGTCTTCCTGTCGAAAAATTAACAAGTTCATTGTATTTGATCAAGAACATCGCCCTAAAGAAATCAAGCTATAAAGTGAAAAATTCAGCGGTTAAACTTTTCCTATTTACCATAAAATCGAAATATTCAGTGGTGTCGACGTTATCGGTGAAGGCGCTGAACAGTTTTTCTGGAAAATACTATGATGTAACGAGTATTGATAGTTTATCTTCTATTTTAAAAAATAGTAAAAAACTTTATTTGGATGCTGTAATTATAGCGGGTTGTACTGATAATCAAATATTTATTGAGAGAATAAAACAGCAATTCCCTAACTCGAGGAGTTTTACAAAGCAGGAACGGTGGGCAACTTATAAAGCCTTAGCTCGGTTAGGGGATAAGGAATCACTTGACTATTGTTTGCAAAGAATTTCCTCTATACCATTGAACGATCAGGTGGTTGATGTACTATATCCGGATTTAATCTATATTCATAAAAAAGAGGCGTTTAGCCTAATTATAAAGGCACTTTACAACGATGAAAAGTTGTGTTCGTCAACAAATCCGAATTCGAGTCAGAATATGGTTTGTGGGTATAGGTTAATAGAATTAATTTCGCCCTTCATTAAAAATTTCCCAATAAAACTTCTTCCCAGCGGGGACCTAGATGTAAAGGATTATTCTAAGGCTTTAAAAGATGTACGGGATTGGTTTAATAATGTAAAAGATTCATACGAAATAATTTAATCCCGTTGATGTTCGCAAAGCTTAGCAAGTTCTATATATTATCCCTGTTGGTTAGCTGTTCAACCGTATTGTACTCTCAAGAGTTGTCAACAATTCTCGAGCAGAAGCCATTTACATACTCAGGCTCAATGAATGTAAACCAATCGGCAACATATCGTAATGTAAGTTATGCTTCAACAAATCCTTACTCCATATTTTTAAATGGAAATGCAACCTTAAATTTCTATGGAATTTCTTTCCCTTTCTCCTTTTCATACTCTAATCAGCAGGTTAATTATTCACAACCATTTAACTTCAATCAGTTTGGGGCGCAACCATCCTATAAATGGATTAAGGCATATATTGGCTATAATTCAATGTCATTTTCACCATACTCATTAAATGGTCACCAATTTCTTGGGGGAGGAATAGAATTGACTCCACCTGATCTTGGGTTGAAATTTAGTTTGATGTACGGCCGACTTGTTAAGCATGTTGAATGGGATAAAGATAAACTAGGAATAATGCCATACTATGAGAGGTATGGATATGCAACAAAGATTGGATACTCAGGGAAGGTTGGAAACTATGAAATAAGTTTATTCAAGGCATTTGATAAGAAGAACAGTATTGACCCAGTTCCCGATTCGCTTGGGGTTACACCACAGGAGAACATGGTTTATACTATTAAAGTGGGTAAAACTTTCATAGAAAAAATAAAAATATCAGGAGAATATGCTGGGAGTGCGTTAACACATGATGTTAGGCAAAAGGACAATGAATCGCAGGTTGGCAGAAGAGAGTTCTTCTTAATTCAACCCAATGGAACAACATCGTATTCGTCAGCATTTAAGGGCACGTTAGATTATTTAGGGGGATCGTATACTGTTGGATTGGCATATGAGAGGATTGCGCCAAACTACTCGACCCTTGGGGCGTACTATAACAATAACGATTTAGAAAATATTGCGCTAACTGCTACAAAACAGTTTATGCAGGGAAAATTAAACTTGGCTGGGAGTGCTGGTAGCCAAAGGAACAACCTCGATAAATCGAAGCTTTCAACCTCAAACCAGTTTTTAGGAAGTTTGAACGTTTCCTATGCGCCCTCGCAGCGGCTAAACTTAAACTCAAGCTACTCAAACTACTCATATTTTACTTATATGAGAACCCCCTTTGATCAGATAAACACTACAGATCCTTATAAAAACCTCGACACTCTGAATTTTACACAGATTTCACAGACTGTAATGCTTTCAAGTTCTATAGTTCTTGGTGCTTTAGACAATAAGGATAAGCGAAAGATGCTTATGACCAGTCTGTCGTATCAACAGTCGGTGAATAGGCAGGAGGGAAGTGGAATATTGAATAGCTCATACTTCTATCAAGCAAACGTTGCCTACTCTTACAGCATTGTTCCAACTAATTTGACCTTGACGGGTTCATTGCTTGGAAGTTATAGCTATATACCCTCTGTGCAACAGCAGTTAATGGCTGGGCCAGTTGTAGGTATTGGTAAGTCATTTCTAAATAAGAAGCTTTCAACAAATACAAGTTTGGCTTATAATTTTTCGATGAAAGATGGGGATTATACTGGAGGTGTTTATTCTCTGAGGTTAGGAGGAGGGTTTGCACACCAAAAGGTTCATCGTATTAACTTAAATATTGCAATGATATATAGGGATAGTAAAGATACAAATGTTTCAAAACCCAGAACTTACGAGTTTACGGGGAATCTTGTTTACACCTATTCTTTTGATTCAAAATGACTTTGAAAATTATGAGATATTCAGTTAACAAGGTTTTTGTATTGATTCTGTTTTCAACACTCCTTTTTGCTAATAAAGTATTGGCTAAAAGAAATGTAGAAACATTTGATGATGTTAAGCGAAAAGTAGTAAACGAAATTCCTTACTTCAGCGTTGGCAGCATTCTCCCAGGTCCTGATACAACAACCTATTCGCAGATAGATATCGATCAAATAGCCGATTCTCTAACGCAGAAGGTACTTAATGATAATAAGATTGTTGACTTGCTCGATCCACATAAGGTATATAACCTACCAATAGGGATTGGAAAACAAATTGGTGGTGTTTACTACATAATAGTGCTTGACGATTTAAGATTTACAACAACAGGTGCAACTGCTAAGGCATATATGAGCCTTTCGTTCCCCGGCTCATCAAAGAAAATAGGATTAGTTGCTGATGATGTAAAAATTAGCGTTGATGGCATTCAGGCTGCTAAGCTAAAGATGTTGAATGATAAGCAACTGGATTTTTTAGGAAATAACAAGCTGATAGTTAAAGCGGATTCTACTTATGTTGAATGGGACTGCAATGGATATAAGAGTACCCAGTTATCAGCAGAAATTGAACTCGATCCCTCATACTTTTTTAAGGAAAACTCTTCAACTAGAACCATCATAAAGGATGATCCGGTGAAAGGGAATTTGCATTGTTCTGTAGTTGATTTTAACGATATATTATTTAGTATTTCGGTTGATCCATTTCAGGTTAAAGATTTGAATGATTTCAGTTTTTATCCAAAGAATATAATTCTTGATTTGAGCGATACCCGAAATGATCAATCAATGCAATTCCCATCGGGTTACGAATCAGCGTTATTTGATGGCGCTAACAAAAATCTATGGAGAGGGTTGTATATCAGGTCATTAAATTTAAAGTTTCCAAACAAGTTTTCTAAGAATGGATCAACTCCCGAAGTGCAGGTCAGTAATTTTTTAATTGACATGGAGGGAATAACCGGCTCGGTTTCGCTTAACTACCCTCTACTTACTTTAGAACAAGGGAATTTAGGTGGTTGGAAGTTCTCGGTAAATTCGCTCTCTATCGCATTAGAAAAGAATGAACTATCCGGTTTTGGAATGGCAGGTGGAATTTTGCTTCCAATTACTGAGAAAAACAAACCTTTAAACTACAAGGCATCAATTGATGGTGATAAGAATTTCTTGTTTCAGGTTACGCTTCCAGGAAATATTAATGTGCCACTATTTGGGACTGGATCAAAATTGACCATTGATAGCAACTCGTCAATAACTGTAAAGTCAAAGGATGGTGAGTTTTACCCAAAAGCCATTTTAAATGGGAAACTAAAGATACAGGTTGGCGGTTCGGTTGGTGCATCGCTTGCCGATATTGATTTTCAGGAGTTAACCATTCAGCGCGAAGATCCTCGGCTTGATATTAAGTACCTCTCGTTAACCTCTGGGTTAATGTCTGGTTTCCCTGTTCAAATTAAGAAAATTGCATTAGAGAAGAAGAGTAGTGATTTGGGATTGCTATTCGATGTGGATGCAAACCTAATGCAAGGGAAAATTGAAGGTGAAACTTCTTTTGTGGTATGGGCTACCAGAGACGATAATAGCTGGGAGTATAAGGATTTTGAATTGCGACGAATTAAGATTGATGCCAATACTGGAGCAATCAAACTTAAAGGGGAGCTAATTTGCTATAAGAACGACCAAGTTTATGGTAATGGGTATTTAGGGTCGGTTAGCCTAACGGTAACACCAGGTATAGCTGTTAGTGCAAAAGCACAGTTTGGGAATATTGATGGGTTAAGGTATTGGTATGCTGATGCAAGCGTAATTTTATCTACAGGTATTCCTATTTTCACTGGGTTTGCGATTTATGGTTTTGGCGGAGGTGCATACTACCATATGCAGCGTAATTTGCCAACCAATATGGCAATTACCCCAAGTACAAACACCGAAGGGAATAGTACCCCCGGTAAAACAAACTCAGGTATAACCTATACACCAACCGAAAGGGTTAGCTTAGGAATTAATGCAAAGGTAATTATTGGTACCCAACCTACTTCGAGTGCATTTAATGGAAGCGTTGGTTTTGGCGTAGAATTCACCCCCAGTTTTGGGATAGGTAAGGTTTACTTTGAAGGTGAGGCGAAGTTTATGTCCGAAATTACCAGCGATGGCAAAGATGCAAAGGTTAGGGCGGTTGTAAATATTCAATATTTAGTTGAAGAGCACGAACTTTCAGGTTACTCGGAAGCTTATATAAATGTTGCAGGGGCAATAAAAGGAGCCGGCAGCAATAACCTTGCGGGTAGGGTTGAGTTTTACTTTGCAAAATCGAAATGGCATATATATGTAGGTACTCCTGCATGCCCAGTTGGCGTAAAGCTGTTGAATGTAGTAACTGCAACCAGCTACTTTATGGTGGGAACCGAACTTCCTGACTTTCCACCTCTTCCGGCGAACTTAAGAAACCTCTCCGATAAGATAAACTTTACCAACATGCGAAGCGATAATCTTACAAAAATGGGAGGAGGATTTGCATTTGGTGCTTCATTGCTTGCTTCAACTGGTGAACAGAAGTTTCTAATATTTTATGGAAAGTTTGAGCTTGGAGCAGGGTTCGATATAATGCTTAAAAACTTTGGAAATGAAGCCCGTTGCCAAGGTATCAGTGGGCCTCTTGGAATAAATGGTTGGTATGCTCAAGGGCAAGCTTGGGCGTTTGTAGATGCAAGAATTGGCGTAAGAGTTAGGGTTTTTGGACGAACAAAGAAGTTTACTATTATGGACGCCGGTTTTGCAGCCGTAATGGGAGCACAGCTGCCAAACCCAACCTATCTTGCTGGAGCTGTTGAGGCTCACTTTTCTGTACTTGGTGGTTTAGTAAAAGGGAAATGTCATTTTGAGTTTAGCTACGGAAATCAATGTGTGCTTGTAGATGCAAACGCAGTTGAAGGTATTAAAGTAATTGCTGAGGTAACTCCCGGAGAGGATGGCAGGGATGTAGATGTGTTTATTACACCTCAAGTAGCATTTAACCTTCCAATTAATGAGGCATTTAAGGTGCTCGATACCGATGGGCAAGAAAAAGCGTTTAGGGTTACCCTTGATTATTTCAAAATTCTCGACAATGGTCAAGAGATAACCGTAACACCTGTGTGGAACTCAACCCATGATGTTCTTGCTCTTAAACCAGCAGAAGTATTGCCTGGACAAAAAAGCCTAAAGGGAAGTATTAAGGTTCATTTTCAGTACTTTGAAGGTGGTATATGGCAGGATTATAAAGTTTCTGGAAATGTTGAGGGGGAAGAAAGAGATGTTGCTTTTGTAACAGGAGTAGCACCTGACTATATCACTGAAAACAATGTGGCATATAGCTATCCAGTAAAGAATATGGTTAACTTCTTTAAGCAGGAGTATGGTAATGCCTATGTTCAGCTAAATCAAGGTGTAAACTATCTGTTTAGTAAACCCGGTGAATGGACCTACCTAGCAAGATTTACATCTGGGGGTAATACATTGAATATGCCAATTACCTATAACGCAACAAATAAGCGGGTTGAGCTAAATGTACCTGCTAACTTAATCAATAGTTCAATTTATCAGATGCGTATTCTAAGAGTGCCGAGTGGTACAAGTTCGCTTGTGGTTGATAGTAATGTGAAAAATAATGAGAGTAACATATCCGATGATCAAACTGTTACTACCAAGCAGATAGAAGGAACACTTACCGAAGAGGGTACAACCCAACTGTATTCCATTCATTTTAGGACTAGCAGCTATAACACTTTTATCGAAAAGATGTCGAGTTTGAATGTTTCGTATTCACGGTTAAGCATTACAACCTTCATTAAACAGTTACATCTTAACTACAAAGGGGTAGCCCCTGTATATGAGCTTTTCGATGATTGGGAGTTGCAGAATATCAAAATCCTAGCATTGGTTGATCAAACTCCTTGGTACGCTAATAATTATAAAGATCTTATATATAAAAAATACCCGCTGGTAAAAGGTATGGAGATAGAGAATCGACCAGTTAGTACGATTGGTGTTCCTCCGGTTTGGGTTTCAGATTTGGTTCAGTATAATGAAAAACCTACACTAAGCAATGAGGCGATAACGCAGGGTCAACTTCAGTTCAGTAGCACAGCCATAGCCAGAATAGAATACAATTTATGCTACTATGTGTCAAACGACTGGTCGGAGCTTCGAAACAGAACTTTCTATATTGATCCTAACAACACCAATCCTTTGCTTTATCAAATTAAAAATTCTTCATATACTGGAATTTATTCTTCATCGACATACCCAGTGAAGCTGATGTACTATATACCGGGGAAAACAACCCCAACCTCTGAATTTTCAACACCAATTTATTTTTAAAAAAGATGAGAAGTTTAGTCTTTATAATATTCGCATTAGCATCATTAAATATAACAGCACAGGATGATACTGGCTTGCAAGTGGCTGGTTTTATTAATAATAAGCAGGTTATGCTCCGTTGGGCACCCGAAAATTTCACTTCGTGGCAACGAGGAAACACTTTTGGCTACTCGGTATATAGACGAGTAGTAATGCGGGATGGCAAGATTATCGACAAGCCCGATTCCATCCTCGTAGGTACTTTTAAGCCCTATCCGCTTGTGAAATGGCAACCATTTGCCGACAGCAACTACTATGCTGTTGCAGCCGAGGCGATTTATGGGAAAGAGTTTGATGTTACAACTCAGAGCAACAACTTCTTTGATATGGTAAACAAATCGAGAGAGCAGGAAAGTCGATTTTCTATTGGGATGTTGTGTGCCGATCAGTCTTTTACCGTTGCCCGCATGATGGGATTAGGATTAATTGACTCTACCACAAAAAAGGATGAAGCATATCTATATAAAGTGGTACTAAACTATTCCGATACATTAAGTAAACAGAAAATGGGATTTGTGATGGTTGATTTTAGCTATGGTAATTTTCTGCCACGTCCATTCGGAATAAATTACGAGGTGTCCGAAAATTTAGTAACCGTATTGGTTCCGTTTGAGCCATTCAAAGGGGTGTACAACTCATTTGAACTTCAACGCTCCGATGATGGCAAGGTTTACAAAACAGTTAAGGGTAATTCGTATTACTCGCTTTCAACATCTCCAGATGATCCAAAGTACAATATCTACAATGATTCTGTTGCATCACAGGCAACAACTTTGTATTATAGGTTAAGGGGAAGAACATCCTTTGATTCGTATGGGCCATACTCCGATACACTCTCAGTTAAAATCATGCCATCGCTAAGCGGCGAGCCTTGGATAACTGACATAAAAGAGATTGTTGACAAAAAACTATCCATTTCATGGGAAGTTCCCGAGTATAAGCAGGAGAATTTAAAGGGATTTATGGTTTACTCAGCAAGTAAATATGATGGTCCCTACTTCCAAAGCTTAAAAACACCGGTAGAGGGTAAGCAACGGTCAATAGTAATAGATGCACCTGTTGGGTATGCATACTTAAAGATTGGTGCATTGGACCAGTTCGATCGCCCGTATTTCTCAATGCCACGGTTGTACCAAGCAGTTGACTCAATTCCCCCGCTAGCGCCAAAAGGCTTAAATGGAGTGTTCGATACAACTGGTGTGGTAACTTTAAAGTGGCATTATGGAAAGGAGAGAGACCTTTTGGGTTATCAAATGCTATACTCGGCAAACGACACTAATGAGTACTCACTAATTGGGAAAGATTTTATTTACGATTCAACTTATAAAGCAACATTCCCAACCGATATGCTAAGTTCAGCGCTTTACTTCAAGGTAGTAGCTCTCGATAATCATTACAACACCTCATTGGCGTCGGAACCTATAAAGCTTGTTAAACCCGATACAATTCCTCCAAGTTCACCTTTAATATCTGTAAGCATTGATAGTTTGGGAGTTGTAAGGGTGTCAATTGCTCCAAGCCATAGTTTCGACATCAAACTTCACCATCTTTATTTTATTCCCTCTGGTGATCAGCTAAAGAAAACAGAACTTTTTAAAGGAAGCATAAGGACTGATACTTCAATACTGCTCTCAAATACCATTGGTAGGGGAGAAGTTTACTGTGCGGCAGAGGATTTAACAGGACGAAAAGGGTATAGTAACAGGTTGGTGGTTGGTAAGACTCAAGCATATCAAACAAAATCATTTAATGCCATAGCAAAACCCTTAATTGACGATGGAATTATTGAACTGAATTGGGATAAAACAGCAATACAGGGAAATTTAATGATTTATCGGAAAGATGAGGTTGTAGGTTATAACCTTATAGCAACTGTTGATTCGCAAGTACCGGTATTTAAGGATAGAAATGTTACTGTTAACACAAACTATTCCTATAAGCTGGTAGGTTTTGATAAGGCAGGAAAAGCAGTGAGTAGAATTGTAACAATAAAATATAGGTAAATCACCCTTGTTAGCGCGCGTCTCCAGACGCGTGCAAAGGATGAAAAGGTGTTGAAAGAAGTTTTAAGGCAGTCAGGAGACTGCCGGTAAGGAGTTTAATTTGACCCCTCTAAATCTCCCCTGAGAGGGGAGACTTGTAGAGGAGAAAACGTAAAATGCAATCACTAACTCCGCCTTTTAAGGCGGAGGGTAAAGAAAGAAAAGTAAACCGGGCTTTAGCCCAATAAATGATAAAATTATGGCATTCGTTAAAATATGGCTTCATTGTGTTTGGGGGACTAAAAACCGAACCCCCTATTTTACGACACAGAACAAAGACTTAATCTTTAGCCATATTCTAGAGAATGCCAAAGCAAAAGACATACATATTGATTCAATAAATGGAGGTAAGGAACATGTGCATTGTACAATATCTCTAGGGATAGATCAAACCGTGATGAAAGTATTACAGATGATCAAAGGAGAATCATCGAATTGGATAAACAAGAACAAACTTGTAAAGGGAAAGTTTGAGTGGGCTGATGAGTACTATGCGGTTTCCGTAAGCGAATCTTCACTCCCGAAGGTTCGTGAGTATATTAAAAACCAAGATGAGCATCATCGACATAAGACTTGGGATGAGGAGTGTGAGGATTTTATGGGTAAATACGGATTCAAGAAGACCTTGGGCTAAAGCCCAGTAGTGTGATTGAAGTTGAGTCTCCGCGCTAAAGCGCGGAGTTACTGAGGTAGCTGCTGAAAAGAGCGATTTAGGATAGGAAAAAGGATATTACTAACTCCGCCCCTGTATTGTGTCAGCTAGGTTTCAAGGCGGAGGAGAGAAAGTAGAAAAGATAATCACTAACTCCGCTCTTTAGAGCGGAGAGAAGAAAATATAAAAGTAAACCGGGCTTTAGCCCAACAAGTATCAACTGCTGCTTGGTCTTTCAGATTGGAGCGCAAGGATATAAAATCACTAACTCCGCCTTTTAAGGCGGAGGGTAAAGAAAGAAAAGTAAAAAGGGCTTTAGCCCAACGAAATAAATGAAACTAAAAATGAACACACATATGAAACCATCATTCATCCACCTGATCGGAAGCGCAGCGCTCTGCGCGCTTCTCATAGCGGCCTTTGGCTGCAAGAAGGAGAGCACCACGGTGCCCACGGTGACCACCACCTCGGTGGCGGAGATCACCCAGAACACCGCCAAGTCCGGCTGTACCATTGTGGACGACGGGGGTGAACTCCCCACCAGCGGCGGCGTGTGCTGGGGCACCAGCGCCAACCCCACCCTCAGCGATAGCCACACCGAGGGTACGCTCTCGGGGAGCAGCTACAGCTGCACCCTCCCCGGGCTAACGGCAGGTACGGGCTACTACGCTAGGGGCTACGCCACCAACAGCGCGGGTACGGGCTACGGCGCCTCGGTGCACTTCACCACGCTGGCAGCGGTGCTCCCTACGGTGACCACAGCCACCCCCAAGGCGGTGACCCAAACCACAGCCACGATGGGCGGTACTGTGACCTTCGACGGGGGGCAGGCGACCACCCGCGGCGTGTGCTGGGGCACGGGCGAGAACCCCACCGTGGCCGATAGCAAGACGGTGGACGGCACCGGGCAAGGGGTGTTCCAGAGCAGCCTGACGGGGCTAACGGCCAACACCACCTACTACGCGAGGGCGTACGCCACTAACGGGGTGGGCACGGCCTACGGAACCCAGTACGTGGTGAAGACGATGTACGGCACGGTGACCGACTACGACGGCAACACCTACCAGACGGTGATGATCGGCACGCAGGAGTGGATGGCCGAGAACCTGAAGGTGACCCACTACCGCAACGGCGATGCGATTCCCAATATAACCGATAACGGGCAGTGGAGCGCGGCCACCTCGGGGGCTTACTGCAGCTACGAGAACAGCTCCTCTAACGCCAGCACTTACGGCTTGCTGTACAACTTCTATGCGGTGGCAGATGCCAGAAACCTCTGCCCCACGGGTTGGCATGTACCCACAAAGGATGAGTGGAGCACCCTTATTGAGTATTTAGGCGGGGCAAGTGTCGCTGGGGCTAAAATGAAATCCCCAAACCTTTGGATTAACGGGTCTACAGGAATGGATAATAGCAGCGGTTTTACTGCTTTACCAGGTGGATATCGCTACTTTGAAGGAACTTTCTTGCAAGTTAAAAACTATCAAGAGATTTGGAGTAACACACTTTATGATGCTAGTAATGCTTGGAGGTTAGTTCTTTCTGCAACAAATACTAGTGTAGCGTTATCTGATAACAATAAAAGGATTGGTATTTCGATAAGGTGTGTTAAGGACTGAGTTAAGTTTAATTCTGTATAAGGTTTAAAAATTTATTATATGAAGAGGGCAATAGTATTTCTAGTTCTATTACTTTTGGGTAGATACTGTTTCGGACAGGTTAATTATGTTCTATACCGATCATCCTCCAATACCAATGCTTACAATAATCATGGTTTATACCTATGTTCTGCAACGTCAACTTTTTCCCCGTTTAATTTGGAATGGTCAATTGCTGATGGAACTGGTTTGGTTAATAAAAACACTACTCTAACAGGATATTATAACTCCCCAGCTCGGCGAAGTCTGTGACTTCGTCGTAGCTAAGCAGCGGTCTCTGACCGCGCAAAATTCCGCTGAATAAGCGGAGAAGATTGCAAGGCAGTCAGGAGACTGCCAAATAGAAGCGACGGAATCAGATATTCCGCCGAGCAATAAGATGATTAACTCCGCCCTTTAGGGCGGAGGGTAAAGAAAGAAAAGTAAAAAGGGCTTTAGCCCAACGAAATAAATGAAACTAAAAATGAATACACATATGAAACCATCATTCACCCACCTGATCGGAAGCGCAGCGCTCTGCGCGCTGCTTATCGCGGCCTCCGGCTGCAAGAAGGAGGGCACCTCGGTGCCCACGGTGACCACCACCTCGGTGGCGGAGATCACACAGAACACCGCCAAGTCCGGCTGTACCATTGCGGACGACGGGGGCGAGCTCCCCAGCAGCGGCGGCGTGTGCTGGAGCACGAGCACCAACCCCACCCTCAGCGATAGCCACACCGAGGGCACGCTCTCGGGGAGCAGCTACAGCTGCACCCTCCCCGGGCTAACCGCGGGCACAGGCTACTACGCTAGGGGCTACGCCACCAACAGCGCGGGCACGGGTTACGGCGCCTCGGTGCACTTCACCACGCTGGCGGCGGTGCTCCCCACGGTGACCACCTCTACCCCCAAAGCGGTGACCGGAACCACGGCGACCTTGGGTGGCAACGTAACCTTCGACGGAGGGCAAAGCACCACCCGCGGTGTGTGCTGGAGCACGAGCGAGAACCCCACGGTGGCCGATAGCAAAACGGTGGACGGCACGGGACAAGGGCTATTCCAGAGTAGCCTGACGGGGCTAACGGCCAACACCACCTACTACGCAAGGGCGTACGCCACCAACGGGGTGGGCACGGCCTACGGAACCCAGTACGTGGTGAAGACAATGTACGGCACGGTAACCGACTACGACGGCAACACCTACCAGACGGTAATGATCGGTACGCAGGAGTGGATGGCCGAGAACCTGAAGGTAACCCACTACCGCAACGGCGATGCGATTCCCAATATAACGGATAACGGACAGTGGGCAAACACCTATAGCGGAGCATGCTGTGCTTACGAGAACAGCTCCTCTAACGCCAACGCTTACGGCCTGTTGTACAACTTCTACGCGGTGGCAGATACTAGAAACCTTTGCCCCACGGGCTGGCATGTACCCACCGATGCCGAGTGGACTACACTAATTGACTATTTAGGAGGAGAAAACGAAGCAGGAGCTAAGTTGAAAGCAATAGTTCTGTGGAGAAGTAACTACCCAGGAACTGATAATAGTAGTGGGTTCAATGCATTTCCAGGCGGTCGTCGTTCATCTGACGGCTCTTTTAGTCAAAAAGAAGAGATTGGTTCATGGTGGAGTTTTTCAAATGCGCTTGAACGTAATATCAATTATAATGATTCTAAAGTAAGACGTTCAACCTATTTTAAAGAAGTAGGTATATCAATACGTTGCGTAAAGGATTAGATTGTTATTTGGTCATAATAATAATTTATTGATTGTGTTTTCAAAAGATTTTAGAATAATAGATTGATTGAGATAAAAAAGTGTGATATGAAACGGGTACTATTAATTTTTACTTTACTAATTGGCTTTGCCAATTGCTGGGGGCAAGATGTTAACTATGTTTTGTATAGAAGTACAAACTATACAAATGCTTATTACAATCACCTAAAAACAGGTTGCTCTGCTACTATAACATCTGTCCCAATTAGTATTGATTGGACAATTAATAATGGTACCGAACTAAGCAGTAATAATTACGCTCTTTTAGGAAGTTTTAGTACAACTGATAACTGTACAAGTAGAAGCACCATAGATATAGAATGTGATCTCAGCAAATTTGAAGGTGGTGTAAGTTATTTGGTTGAATTTGATAATAATAGTGGTACAACAACAAAAACATTGCAAAACGATAATGGTATTGTTTTAGTAACAACAACTAGCAGTTATGCAAATGGTTCTTTTACAGTTGGAATAACCCCTCGAAGGCCAAATAATATTATTAAATATGATACAATTAATCAATGTACAACTGCTTTAATTCTTACTCAAGATGAAAAAGTGTATTTGTTTACAGAAAGTAAAGATCTACCCTTCCCTCTAAATTCTGCATATACTTACCAAATCGATTGGCGTGCTGATAGTATTGATATATGGAAAACTATAAATAAGTTCCCTTTTACTGTACCATATACTGAACTTACAAAGCCAACCAAGTATGGAAAGAAAATATTTTTTAGATCAAGAATTATTCGTAATTCCGGTAGCGTTGCAAAAACAGCAAGTCCTTTAGAAATAAAAAGAAATAATGAATCATTGAATCTCTTCACAGAGACTCTTCCAACAACTGATTACGATCCTGTAATTTACTCTCCTTTCTATGAAAGTGAAATTTTTGTAGAAGTTAGAAAAAAGCCTGATGTCGAATTGGTTAGCATAGACTCATGTTATTGTAAACAAAATTCAACAATTGGTCATTTTAATATTAAATCAATTTATCCAGGTGATTCTTTAAAAATATGGAGAAAGGATAAACTTGTTGATGTAATCCTTTCTAAATTAGTTAAAGATACTTCAAATCTTTGTATTAATCTTTTGCCTGGGAGTAATGAATTGTATTATGAGTATTTAAGAAAACTCAATTATGGAATGTCAATTCTTTTTGCAAGTTCGAATACCATAAAGATCTCTCCTCTCCCCAGAACAATTAAAGTTAGTAGTTCAACTAATAATGTTTCCTGCTTCGGTTGGAATAACGGGCAAATCAACGTTACAGCAACTAATGGATTTCCACCATACACCTATTCTCTAGATGGAACAGAAACACGTAGTGGTACTAAAGATTCGATATTTAGAAATCTTATAAAAGGTTCTTACAATGTAACTGTTATTGATACAAATGGTTGTACTGGAACAAAGAGTAGTATAAATATCACCCAACCCACCAAGCTAACCCTCGGTGCGCCAGTAATAAAAAACGTTAACTGTAAGGATGGTAGCGATGGTAAGATTGAGTTTAAGGTTAAAGGCGGAACAAAACCTTACAATTTCACTCCCTCAGGAGGGAATATTTCAACAGCCACTATAAAAGACAGCATCTACTCAGGCCTAATTGCAGCATCAAACTATGCTGTTACAGTTACTGACACTAATAGGTGTGCCGAAACGCTAACAGGAATTATCGTTTCCGAACCCAAAGATTCCCTTAAAGTATTAGTCTATAAAACCGATAACGTTAAATGCTTTGGGAATAGCGATGGGTATGTTACGCTTCAAGCAAGCGGAGGAACAAGAGGCTATAAATATAGCCTCGATAATGCCACTTGGAAAACCGATAGCACCTTTAGCGGACTTGCTAAAAATAGCTACATATTCTATGTTCAGGATACAAATGGGTGTAACGCAAATGTCAGCCAGAAAATTACCCAGCCAAACCAATTAACGCTTAGTGTTGATACTATAAAAAAACTCACCTGTTATAGAAAAATGGATGGTGAGGTTTGGCTAATAGCCATAGGAGGTACTAAAAACTATCAGTTTAGCAAGGATGGACAGAACTGGCAGCCGGATAGCGTTTTTAGCTTTCTCGAAGCAAAAAATTACACCTTCCATATCAACGATAGCAAGGGCTGTACATCTAGCCTAATCGTTAATGTTACCCAACCCGATTCGCTAAAACTATCTGTTAAAAAATCTGGCAATGTCCTCTGCAATGGAGGCAATACTGGCTATGTAACCCTTGAGGCCAGCGGGGGAACTTTGCCGTATAGCTACAGTAATGGAGGTATTGATTGGGCGAGTAGCGCAACCTTTAACGAATTAAGCAATGGGGAGTATACTTTCAATGTAAATGATAAAAATGGGTGCCAACAATCGGTTTCAAAAACCATTGTAGAACCAACTATACTTACTTCTTCTACATCAAAAGTTGATGTTATCTGCTATGGTAGTGCAAATGGCAGTATTACGGTATCTGCTAGTGGGGGAACCCCTCCCTACAGTTTTTCGAATGATGATGGGAATAGCTTTACTGTTGCATCTACTCCACATACATTTACTGGGTTATCCTCAGCAAACTATAAAATTGTTGTGAAAGATGCTAATGATTGTATGACCAATGCAATCAATGAGTTTGTTTCGCAGCCAACATATCCGCTTAGCGCAACAGCTAATTTTGTTAATGTGACGTGCTATGGCTTTAACAACGGCGAGATAACAGTTAATGCCTCAGGTGGTACGTCACCATATAGCTATTCAATCGATAATGGTGAAAATTTTAGTAGTTCAAACCAGTTTCAAAACCTTAGTCCAGCAACCTATCAGGTTGTTGTGAAGGATAGTAAGGGGTGTATGGTTTATCTAACTCCAAAAACTATAACACAGCCATCGGCTGCTTTAAGTGCAACGTTTTCTCAAAGAGATATTTTTTGCTATGGTGCTAAGGATGGAGAAATTACTATAAATACTGCAGGTGGAACATCACCTTACAAGTATTCAAAAGATAATGGTCATACGTTTACCGATTTGTCGGAAAGTGTGCCATACAACCTCACTGGTCTCGATGCGGCTACATACACAATAGTTGTTCAGGATGTTAATGGCTGTGTTACTGATCCTTTTGATGTTTCAATTGTGCAACCCACGCAGGAGTACAAGTTCAGTATAAGCAATGCAGTAAATGTAAAGTGCTTTGGGGGTAGCGATGGTAGCGTTGAGCTAAAGGCCGAAGGGGGAACTCCATTTACAGGTAATTCATACTTGTACAGTATGGATGGGCATAATTGGAACCCCTCGAGTGATGCCTATCGGTTTGATGCTTTGTCGGCACGCACCGATACGTTTAGGGTACAGGATTCGAATGGTTGTAAACTTTCAGTAATTCATAAGGTTACGCAGCCCAATGAGATCAATCCAAACGCATCAATTTCAAATGTTGTTTGCAAAGGCGAAAGCAATGGATCAATCAGCTTTACTGTAAGCGGGGGAACGCCGATCTATTCGCTAGATTTTTTCAACTCAAAAGGTACGATTGGGTCGATGAGCAATGTGTCATCGAAAGTTGGCTTCGCCAATCTTGGCTCAGGGGTATACAAGCTAAGGGTTACCGATAACGCGGGTTGCGTAAAGATTGATTCGTTCAATGTGCAGGAACCTATCAATAATCTTGGGTTTACAGTTAACTCTCTTCAACCCCAGTGTAAAGGTTTGGCGAATGGCAATATTGAAATCATTGCAACGGGAGGTTGGGGAACTTACACCTACTCAAATACATTATCTGCTAATAAAACAGGGCTTTTTAATAATCTGAAAGCAGGCGATTATCAACTATCTGTAATCGATTTAGGTGGGTGTATCGCCAATTCGACATTTACTTTGAGTGAGCCCGATTCCTTAAAACTGAAGGTTGAGAAGATTTCAAACCTTACTTGCTATGGCAATGGAACAGGAAATATTGATTTTGATGCAACTGGCGGAACGCCCGTTTATAGCTATTCATTATTTGGCGACTTAATTTCACCAACCACTTCTGCGGATGGCATTTTTGCAAATCTTCCAGCATCAAACAGCTATCGTATAAAGGTTTTCGATAGCCATGGGTGTGTCGACTCGTCTATGGTTACCATCACCCAACCCGACTCGCTTAAGATAAAGGTAAGTAACCGCAATGGAACAATTGTTAACTGTCCCGGGAATAGGGATACAATCTGGGTTGCACCGTATGGTGGTACTTTGCCTTACACCCTTGCTCCAGAATGCGGGACAGGTGCAAACTATCTTTCGAAAGGATTTGCCCTTTGTAATCAGCCCGATGGGGTTTATCGTTTTACCATTTACGACAAGAATGGCTGTAGCAAGGCCGATTCGGCAATTATCAGCAGTATTCCGGGGCCAAGTGTTAGCCTGGATTCAATAGTAAATGCAACTTGCGATAACGTAGCCAACGGAAGTATTGCCATTAGCATAACTACCCATGCTGGTATCAAGAGCATTTTATGGGATGTACTAGGCGCTAGAGATACCCTCTTGACTAATCTTTACAAAGGGGAGTACAAGGTAATGGTAACCGATAATAACAGCTGTGCGTTCCGAACATCGTTTAGCGTAAATGCACCGCCACCAATTACTTTTTCACTTTTTAAGCATCGAGATCCCAAATGCTTCGGCTTTGCCGATGGCAACCTCAGCGTCTCAACAAGCGGTGGCAATGGGGTGCCTTATTCCTACCAATGGCTTAATTCGAAGAGCGAAACCGTTTCTCAAGTCGATAGTACAGGGGCTATCCCCTCGGGGGTTTACAGTGTGGTTGTTTTGGATGCGAAAGGTTGTCAGAATAGTGCAACTTACACTATTGTTGATCCACCGAGTGTAACCCCAAAGCTTCCTGAAACGGTTACCATTTGTGCAAACCAAACCTATGTGGTTGATGCTGGAATACCCAATGTTTCTTATCAATGGTCGTCGGACAATGGTTTTACGTCAACCCTAAAGGTTGATACATTAAAACAACCCGGTAACTACTATCTAACCATTATCGATGCCAACGGTTGTGTGGGGCAGGATACTCTGAAAGTGGAGGGTTCAAGCAGCAAGATTGATGCAAACTTCATGGTGGCTGAACTGGCATCAGTAGGAGATACATTGGTAATTATAGAGATGTCGTGGCCAGCACCTGAGGCTATTGAGTGGCTTTACCCGGCAGCATTTACCTCTGTCTACCATAACGATTATTCCATCTACTTGGTTCCTCAAATGGAGGGAACCTTCAATATTGGATTAACCTCTTATGTCGGACCTTGCTCAGAATACATCGAGAAAACGATTGTAATTGTTGCTGCAAAAGGGGATGAAGGCAAGACTTCAACAGCAGAGCCGTTGATTAAAGATGTGAAGCTATTCCCCAATCCTAACAAGGGTGATTTTAGCGTGGATGTTTACCTAAGTCGCGAAGCCGAGACATTAGTTGAACTGTATTCAATCTATGGTCAACGGATAAGATTCGAAAGAGTAACTGGCTTATCGAAGTACTCAGTGAACATTAACCAGCGGTTACTGCCCGGAATCTACTTGGTTCGCGTAACAGCAGGAAGCGAAACAAGGAGTTTGAGGGTAGTGGTTCAGTAGGGAAAGTTAAAAGTGAAAGGTTAAAAGTTAAAAGTGGCAAGCGACAAGTGGCAAGTGACAAGTGACAAGTGAAAAGAGACAAGAGAGTTGTAAGGGCAACCTTTAAGAGTCTGTAAGACCTTGAAGAGTTAAAGAATAGAGTGATAAGAAGTAATAGCGTGTATTGCTTAGATTTTTCAGCTTCTTTTCCCCAGCCCTAAAGGGTGGAAGCCGAAAAATCAACCACTCCCTTTAGGGGTGGGGTAAAATGGTTGATTTTTCAATTGAGTTAAAAGGGCAACCTTCAAGAGTCTGCAAGACCTTGAAGTGTCGGCGGGAGAGTAAGGTAGTGAGTAGCAAGAAGTGTGAAAGGGTGGAAGCCGAAAAATTAACCACTCCCTTTAGGGGTGGGGTAAATGGTTGATTTTTCATTTTTGTGAAATGCAACTTTCTAGCATAGGAGGAAACTCTGCGCACTCTGCGTCTCAGCGGTGAAGAAATTGATAGAGGGATAAGAATTGAGCGATGATTAAGAGTTTTGTTTTAAAAATGAGTTTAGAATTTAAAATATCGAGCATGGAATTTTTTTCTTACGTATCAGGGAAAATTTTAAGGTCAATATTTTTATTGATTACATTAATCTTATTGAGCATAAAGCCTCTTTTCGCCCAGGTCTTCCCCGTGCAGGCGTACATCAATGTTACCCCACCATACTCGGTTTACCTTAGCCAGTACACCGCCTCCGATCAGGAGAAGATACTTGCTACAATTCTCCTTCGCGACCCCGTTATCACCTCTATCGATGTTAAGTTTCGTTTTACTATACAGGGTGCTGGAATAAAGCTAACTACCAACCCCTCGTGGAATCCGGCACCGTATAATCTTGTTTCTGGGTTAAGTGTTATTCTTCCACAAGATATGATTGCAGATTACCTTAAACCACAGCATCTGCTGATTGAAGGAATTGACCAACAGGAATTTTACCGCAGCGGCAAATTACCCGAAGGGTACTACCAGTTTAAGGTTGAGGTTATTGAATACCGACGAAATATAACAATATCGAATACCGCTCAAGCCGGACTCTGGCTAATGCTTAACGAACCGCCTCGAATTGTTTTTCCTCTGCCAAACCAAAAGGTTATGGCAACCAATCCCCAGATGATCAACTTTACTTGGGTTCCCGGTGGGGTTTCTTCGCCACAATCGAGTTTGACTACCCAGTACGAGTTTACCCTCGTTGAGCTAGCCGACAAGAGCGTTGATCCATACATTGCCATTACCACAGCCAGCAATGCAACTAAATACGTAAAAACGCTCGATCAAACCAACCTGTTCTATGGACCGGGCGAAATGCAGCTAACCCCCGGCAAGAGTTATGCTATCCGCGTTAGGGCGTATACCACCGATGGGTTCGATATGTTCAAGAACAACGGCTACTCCGATGTGCGAGTGTTCACCTTTGGCGATGCTTGCGCTGCACCTGTTTCGTTCACCTTGCAAAATCCAAATCAGAGTAGTTTTGAGGTAAGCGTTGTAACCGATCCTACCAACACTGCTTGGCAGGCTAGATTTAGAGAAAGTAGTTTTACCGATGGTCAATGGTCCGAACTAAAATCCGAACCCGGAACCAGCATCAAAACAATAAGAGGCCTAAAAGCCTCTACATCATACGATGTACAAATCAAGGGTATTTGCGGCGATATCCCAAGCGATTATTCCCTAACCCAAACCATCCAAACCACCGAAATGGTGAACTCCAACCGTAGCTGTAGCAATAGTGCATCTACTTTTATAGCTAAGAATGCCCCAGCTCTTACCAACCTGAAAAATGATGATGTTTTTCTTGCAGGGCTATTCCCTATAAAGGTAAAATCGGTAACCTCTCAGGGTGGGGGTAAATTCTCGGGGCTTGGTATTGCAACCCTTCCTTTGTTCAATACTGGCATAGGAGTTACCTTCGATAATGTTGGCATAAACGAACTTATGCAGCTCACCTCTGGCGAGGTAAAAGGCGTTCGCGATCAGTTTAACATTACCCTCTTTGGCGATTCTCAAACAACCACTACAGGAGGTGGTTCAGGAAGTACAACAGGTGGACAAACTACTGGTGGCGCAACCTATCCGCCAATTACCGACACGGTAACAATTCCTTCGGTTTACGACTCTTTAGTAATTGTCGACAACAACACAATTCTGGTCTACACACCAACAGGTACGCAAACCTATACAGTTAACCTAGGTGGTAACTCCTCTACGCTGGTTGTTCCTGCCGACCATAATATGGATAATGCTAAGATTATATATGATAATGCGGTACATCCATATACTCCCGGGCAGGGTGGCTCAATGAATACCGAACCAAAAGATTTCAAAGGGTTTATTGCATACTTTACCGATAAGTACCAACTACATGGTTTCGATACGCTTTACCCGGGAATAAGCAAACTGGCAAATTACTATAAGCAGTTCCCTATTGTGGGTAAGCAGTTCTATGTCCCGTGGAAAGCGCTTAAGGTTGACCAGCCCGAGCCAATTGATCTTTTAATAAAACAGGGTACCGATAAGCTTCCGTTCTCCAGCGTTAAGGTTAAGCAGCTATACATTGGCGATATTACCCCAAGCGGCGGCGCAGGAACGCAAAACCAGACCTTTATGGTGAAGGGTAGCTATAAGGGTGCAGAGGATAATGTTATTGCTTACTACAATGCCGATGATAAGGAGCAAATTGCCGGAGGCATATACCTTGCAACGTATGGTGAGGAGAAGTTTAAGCTAATACTTGTACCTTTACCAAATGTCACCGTTGATAACATAAAGATTGGCGGATTGCAGCAGGAGCTAAACCAGATTTACTCGCAGGCTATAGTATCATGGAATGTTAGCCAGTTTAATGGTTTTGCTGGTGTTGATCTTGGTGAAAACGGACTTGATTGGGCTGATAAGGATATGCTAAGTAGTTATAACCCTGAGATGAATAGTTTGATCTCTGCTTTTAGGGATTGGAAGAATGATGCTGATCCTGATGCGTATTACCTATTTGTTGTTCCGAAGTTCTCCGAGGAGAATGTAGAAGGCTTTATGCCACGGAATCGACGTTTTGGGTTTGCAACCCAATCGCAGTTGGATGGGCGTACTATAGCGCATGAACTTGGACATGGGGCATTTAACCTTCATCATACCTTTAGTACTAGCGGTTGGAATATCTCACAGGGAAGTACTAACAACTTAATGGATTACGCTCAGGGCATAAAGCTCTACAAACCCCAGTGGGACCTAATCCACAACCCCGAAGCCACAACGGGATTGTTTGATGGGATGGATGAGGGGGCGAGTAAAATAGATAAACCTATAGCTTTTTTTAAAAACTCTTTTATCCCTTCAGATAACACAGTGTTTAACTCTAAAGATTGTAAAGAGTGTTTAAATGATGGTACTAAAAAACATTGGCTAATATCCTATTTAAACGAAGATAATACTGATGAACTCTTTATTCCTAAATCTATAGTTGGAGATGAAACTGGATTCAACCTTGGTGGTAAAGTCGGAAATCTTACAGTATCATCAAACAGTATATCATTACTTTTTGACGAAAAAACAGAACTGACTTCGGATGAAGTTAAAAAAATAAACCCTCAAAATGTAAAACTAACTGATGGACAATATTTGAAATTTAATGTTAATTATAAACCCCAAAGTCCAGTTTCCTATATTTCTATAGCTGAACCAACGAGTCCTCCAATGGCAATTGAATATAAAGGTTATTTTAAGGTATTAGCTGTTGATAGAATTAAAATCAATATAAAAGATCTTAAAATCGACTTTGAATTATATCTCATCAACACCAAGAACATTAATGATGCCTTTATAGATATATATGACAAGAATGGCAACCAGCTTTTTAGAACACCTTTTCCAAAGCCTATAGATTTGAAAATTCAGGACGGAGCAATCTCAATTGTGAATAAAAAATATACTTTTGAATGGGATGGCAAGAAGAATATTGGGACTTCAACAGGGCAAACCATAACAAACGATGATTTACCGCTTAAACTTAAAATTGGTTATTCTACTGTTGACGAAGCAAAAAACACTAAGTCATATTCTAAGGAAGCAGATTTTCCAATTGACATCGACCTGCTTAAATGGTGTAACTTTAAGTTCAAGGGTAAAATAAAATCAGCCAAAGAAGGAGTTGATGACTTTACAAGATATAAGGAATTAAAAGAAATGTATTCTTTTGCAATAGGTGAACAAAACGATCCAATTGATTGGCTTAATGAAAACCTAGTAGAAGGAAAATTTTTCGGTTCTACAGTACTTCTTTCGAAGCAGTACTTGTATGTTCTAAAGAAATTCGAGGAAGACTTATACAAAAATGATAGGACGCTCTTCAATAAGATTAACAATAATTTAAATATTGAAGTTTGTTCCAGATTCAGTGATGCTAAATCAAATGGAGTTGTGAAAGTAAGCGATCATGCACTAGGCTTTGCCTTTGATTTTATTAAAAAGTATAATCCTTGTTTGCATAGCCCAGAAACTAAAAATTACAATGAAGTAGTTGCATATATTTATATGGCTACCGGGGAGTATTTTAATCAGACAAAAACTATTGACGAGATTTTTGATGCAGCAGAGAAATTCAAGGCACGCGTTGTCGATAGTAATTTAGACCTTGATGTGTTGAAGCAGTCATGCAGTTATATTGATGATTATAAAACAAAGGATACTTACCAACTTAGTGTTTTAGCAAAGGAAGATAACGATATTGCAAAGAGACTTCATGAATTAGAATCGAATAACACGCCCGATGCAATTGCTCAGTTTAAAACTAAGATTGAACAGCTAAAAGAACTAGCAAAAGCTTATAATAACTTGTACTTATTCGATAAGTTAGATAATCTAAAAAGTCCATATAGTTCTCTAATTGGTTATACTAATAATATCATTGCTTGCATTGAAGAGATAAGATTAAATAAAACAAAAACTCTAACTTATCCATCAGGTTTAAATGCTATACTAGAGCATGTTAAAAGTTATGAGGAAAAACTATCACAGGTGAACTCCTCAAACAATAAATACGCAACCATATATGCGGGCCTTATTAATAACATTAATAATCAAGATCTGGGGATTTATGGAAGTATGATTTTGAAAAACGGACTTTGCAACCTAAATAAAGATTTTGTAAAATCAATCCTTCATTTTAATTTACCTCAAGTGAATGCTGTTAATTGGGGTGCCAATTGGCCTAATTATTATGATATAATGCATTTTCAACTAGATAGAAGTTTACGACTTGAGAAATATGATTTTAATAAAAGTTACAGCGATTTTAAAGACTTCAATTTCAGTAAAACTTATTAAAATACTAATCATGAATAAAATACTGATCACTATATTGCAATTTTGTGCTCTAATTTGCTTCATATATAGCAATAGGGCCTATTGTCAAAACAACAATGAATTACCACAGGGGAACCCCAGAGTTTGGAAGTCTCAGGTAATGAACTCATCTGGAAGACCCCTTGTTATCAATAATGTTGTTATTCCAACGTTTGGAATAGAATATGCCATTAGGCTAGATAATGGTAGAAGGCTTTGTTACAACCTACCTGAAGATGCTGCTTATATCAAGATTCAGTGCAAGGATAGCCTTGTTCTTTTTAGAAAGGAAAATAAAATTATTATCAAGAACATTCATAACGGGAAAAATAGAGTTGAAATTGCTAGATCCAAAGGCTTCTCGTACAATTTAACACCTTACTTTGTAAGGAATAACCATTTCCTATATAAATATAATGCCTATACTCTTAAAATATTTGATATTTCAATGAAAAAGGATATATGGGAATTTAAACTTGAAGAAAAAAGAGAGAACTATATTTACAACTATATTATACAAAGTGGTAACAACAATATAGTGCTATCTGATAGAGAACTTTTCATTATAGATCAAATAAAGTGTCAAATACTTTGGCGAATGAATATCAGGGAGGTTTGTGCAGAACCCATTCTTAAAGGAGATATTCTATATATAAATACATTTAACGATGGTATTTATGCTGTAAATTTAGTTAAAAGGGAAGTGGCTTGGAATTATAGGAGCGGCAGAGGTGAGATAGACACTAAAAATGTAATAGGTTTTTACCAAGCATTGGAAGTTGATAATTCAGCAGTATATGCTGGAATCTCAGGAGATATCTATGCATTGTCTATTGAAAATGGAAAATTACTCTGGAAAGGTGATTTCGACTGTGATGAACCATTAATATCCGTTACTGATTATGGTCTTTTCTGTTCAAGTAGAATTGGAGATTCCATATTCTTCCATTATTTAGTAAATAAAAAAACTGGCAAGATCGAAGGTAGAATAGAAGGGATCTCAAACAACCTTACAAATCCAGTTGGTGATATCATATTGGGAACATCAATTACCATTGATACAATATATTGCTTTAGTTTAAAGAGGCTAATGAGAAATATTATTAAAGAATAACATATCCCTAGTTCGCCAGAGGCTGTAATAAAAAAAACATTAGGTTCGGCGGCGGTTGCACCGCCCAGTTCGCCAGAGGCTGTAATAAAAAAACATTAGGTTCGGCTCAGGCTATCGCCTGAGTCGGTCTATTATAGCAGGCTGCGCCTGCGCAATGCAATACAAAGTTTTTAAATTGCCGATATTAGGGGTAGTCTAAGCTATGGACTTTCTTCTATCTACTCGCAGGCGGTGGTTTCGTGGAGTGTTGATACCCTTGCAGGGTTCCCCGGCATTGAACTTGGCGACAACGGCCTCGACTGGGCAGATAAAGAAATGCTCAGCAGTTATAACACCGAGATGAACAGCGTAATCTCAACGTTTAAGGATTGGAAAACAAATCCCGATCCCGATGCCTACTACCTGTTTGTTGTACCAAACTTCTCACAAACCGATGTTGAGGGCTATATGCCACGCAACCGAAGGTTTGGCTTTGTTACAAAGGACCAACTCGATGCCCGAACCATTGCCCATGAGCTGGGCCACGGTGCCTTTAACCTATACCATACCTTTAGTACCAACGGCTGGGGAATAGCTGAGAACAGCACCAATAACCTAATGGACTATAATAATGGTAGCAAACTCTACAAGCCCCAATGGGATTTAATCCACAACCCCGAAACCACAACGGGATTGTTTGATGGAATGGATGAGGGGGCGAGCATGGAGTATGTAATCTTTAAAGGTTATCCAGAAGAGTCTTTTGAGGTAAGTGATAAAGATAAACTTGATTTGTATGTACTTGATGATAATGATAAAAATGATATTAAAACCTATAAAAACAAATTTGAGATACTAACTAATAGATTGATTGTTCTAGTTAAAAAAGTATTTGATAACAATATTTCTTTTAGTACAGGAGGTTGCCCTGAGATCAATAGTTATAACAAACAAGATAAGATAGATGGATATACTATTCCAGATGGTTACAATGCATATGTAATAACTTTTAAAGAAAAAAATAGCATTTGTAAATCTTCTTATATCTTAACTGTCAATCAAGGTTCTAGATCGACAAAAGCAATTTTATTGGATCATAGTGTTTCGAAAAAAATAGTTATCAAATCATTTAGTCCAACTTTTATTTCATTAGATAAAAATGAGGAAAAAATCAATATTAAATTTCTTATTTCAAAAGCAGCTTATTATGAGGAAAAATTGAACACTTCATATATAACGGCTTTGTTACCTACAATAAATTATAAAGAAAAACCTTTAATTACAATTTTCAATCATGCAGGGGATATTGTATACGAGAAGGATTTTGAGGAATATGCTTCAAGTTTGAGTTCGTCGGTAAGAAAGAACTCTTATGACGAGGATGATTTAGGCTTCTGGGGAACTTTCGAATGGGACGAAAAGGACCAAACAGGGAAACGAATAACCGCTGACGATTTACCTCTTAAACTAATGATTTCATACAAAGACAAACAAGTAGAATTATCATTAAATTTTAACAAGGATACAATTTACTGGGGACAATTCCCTTTTATAGAAAATAATGGATTTTTTAATTTAGATAATATTCTTGAAAAAAGGCAAGCTATAATTGACAGGTTGCGTGAAATAGGAATTGATCCAAACAAATATGAATCTCCTATACAATATATGAATGAAAATTTTGTAAGTGGTGACTTTTTGGGACAAGATTTACCCATGATTAATATACGATTTCTATATCTTTTGAGAAAAATTGAAGAAGCATTAGGGCGGCAAAAAGATTGGGTTTCAAATTCTGCTTCCTTTAATGAATTGTGTTCTAAATCTAAGAATATTGATAATTCTGCAAGATTAACAATGTTTGGCAGTTCTCTTAGCGACCATGCACTTGGTTTTGCTTTTGATTTTGATAAACAAAACAATATTTGCTTTTCCTATAGCCCTTCACAATTAAAGTTTGTTGAACTGGTAACCGGAGTTAACCTCAGCGCTATCAATAGCACACAGTTGATGTCCGATGCCAATACGCTTTTTATTAATACTGTCAAGAATTTGGATGAGGATGAATTCGTCAATTCACTTAAAAGTATTGATGAGAAGAAAGGCCGTATCAATGTTTTAGGCTCATATCAGTCATTTCACGATAAGATCATTGCTGCTAAGAACAGTATCCTTTCATTAATAGATCAAATCCCAATACAAAATCCGATGCCTGCTAATACTATATCGGATTTAATAGCACAGGTTACTGATGTTAAAAATAGTCTTACAGATAGCAAAACATTTGTAGAAAATGCCTATGTGGGTCTATTTATGAACAGTAGCCTTACTATCAACTACAAAAAAGTTGAAACGGAGTACAACGTTGTTGTCTCTACCCTTACCAACTATATAAACTCAGCCGATTTGTTGCTAGGTGTTTTGAATGATATGGCTGTTAATGCCAGTGATTTGGAAACGATCAATCAGAAAATTAGAAGTTGGCAAGGTGTAATAAAGGGGATTAATCCTACATTTGATTCTGGAAGTCTTTCAACCTTCATCGATGAGGTCAAAAAAAGGACTGCTCTTTCAACAACCGATAAACTTACCGATTTTTGGAATAAGGTTAGTCATGTTGAACCCGACCCTAAAAAAGTAAGTAATGGTAGAGAATCCTTTGGAAGTCTACTCTTGAAAAATGGATTTTTCAATTTGGATCCCAAATTGGTTGCCGCGATTCTTTCTGTCAAAGTTGATGTTAACGGTAAAGTAGTTGTTTTGAAGTGGGGCGGTAATTACGGCAGCGGTGGTGCCGACTTTATGCATTTTGAGGTAAAACCAACACCAAGTGATCGATCACATCAGGCTGCATTGCAAAGTTTGGATATTAAATTGATTAAGGAATATCTTAACTCATTCAAGAAAATGGAAGGAAAAGAAAACTATAGTTACTAATAGTTACCAGATATGAAAAAGATAATTGTATTATTTTCACTCATGGTTATTGGTATTATGGGTTATGCCCAACAACCAAACTCAATACCATGGATCAACCTCAATGAGGTGAACTACCCTGTAATTAGTGACTCCTCTGAGATTGAAAATCGATGTATTATTCCTGATGGTTTAAAAAAAAGGATCGATTCATACTTGAAGTTGAAATACCGTGTAAAGTTAACAGATAACCCTGATCAATATGAGGGAATGAACCAACTTAATGGAATGGCTTTTTTTTCATTCACTCCAGATTGCGCCTACGATGTGGAGACTGGCGAGAAAATCCCCTTTGGAAGTAGTGCCATAAAACAGAGGTTACAAGGAGTCGATTCGGTTTATTACCATCATTCGACCACTAATGGTAGTCAACTTGTAGATGTAAGAACCGCCAAGTCGTTCAATGTAAGAGAAACTCCTAATAAACTAATCTATTCCGAATCAATCTATGTGGATAGGGTTGGTACACTGGGTGATTCTATTGTGGCTTTTTCGCTTACTAACCATCATATACTTTGGAAAATACCAAAAGATTTATATATTATTATTGCATTCAATAGCAAGTATTTGATAATGTATAATAAATCAAAGGAAGGCGATAAATGGTATGAAGTATTTAATGTTCGGACAGGTGAAATTCTATTTAAAATCAACTATAAAGGATTAAGGTATACATCTTTGGAATTAGAGGGGAAAATGTTTTACTACACAACCTATTACAATGATAGGTACTCAATCTACACCATTGACCTTGAAAAGCATAGAGTTGCATGGCGATTAGACAATTTAAAATCTGGTATTATTGGCATTAAGGGCGACAGCCTTTACCTATACAACCTGCGAGTCGTTGATATAAATACTGGAAAGTTACTTTTTAAGGATGATAACGATTTAGCAATCGCATCAGTACTAGATAAAACTTGGCTTGTAGCCACTGGGTCTGGAGATGACAATAATGAATTGCTAATATATGATCCTCAAAAGAAGGTTGTTGTTGCACAGTTTTGGGATGAACTAAAGAGTATTTGGGGGCAATGTGGGGAGAAATCTTGGGGCAGTGTTCCAAAAGTCCTCTTTCCCCAAAGAAATATGATGGTTGGAACAATGACATGTAATGATGGTATCTATATGTATGGATTTGAAATTACAGAACCATAAATACCCCCTCGCTCGGCGAAGTTTAGCGTAGCGTAACTTCGTCGTAGCTAAACAGCGATCTCCTGATCGCGCAAGAATCCACATTTAAGTTTTAAGATACTGCATCAATTTCTTGCTGATTTCTTTTGATAAACTAAGAAGATAGCCGAGTAAGATTAAATTGCTAAGATAAAATTGAATAAAGAACATAAATTTTAAGTAATATTATATTAAACTTTAAATTATTGTATCATGAAAAGAATTTTAAAATCTTCAATTTTCTCAGCAATAGTAGTTTTAATTAGCTGTATTTCTGCTGTTGCACAATCAGGTGATTGGTATGTTTTGGCTGAAAATGGTAACATATTTAAGAATGGAACTAAAATATCCTATGGATTTGGAAATGGATTTATTGCTGTGAGTGGAAGCAATTGGTATGTTGTAAATGAAGCAGGTACTGTTTATAAGAATGGAGAAAAAATAGCTGATGGATATCCAAAGAGTAACATCGCTGCAAGCGGAGATGATTGGTATATTTCGGATAACTCAGGACATGTATATAAAAATGGAAAACAAATACATAATGGATTTGGGACATCATTGATAGCTGCAAGTGGAAATGATTGGTATATATTCACTCAAATTGGGGGTAAAATCCCAGTTCACCTGAGGCTGTAATAAAAAAACATTAGGTTCGGCAGCGGTTGCACCGCCGTCGGTTTATTATGGCAGGCTGTGCCTGCGCTTTGAGCGAGGAATTTCACGCCTACGGCGTTTAGGTTTTCGTTTGTTTTTGTTTTACCGACATACAACACCTACGATGTTTCAGCATTCATATAGCTTATGTTTTTTCTGTCGTGTGGACTTTTTATTAAGCCCGTTAGGGCTGAAATCTTGGTAAAACAGAAACGATACCACATCGAAAACCCCATAGGGGTGATATTTGATAGTTAGTTTAAAAAAAGTGTAAAAGAAAAAAGCCCGCTATTCAGCGGGCTTTAAGTTGGCTAAAACTCTATCTCGATATCGTCCCTGTCAAAAAAGTGGAACTCTAGTAAGCTATAGGATGATATGGGTATAACCTTTATTCGTGAGCTATACTTCATCATCCACTTAATACGTTTGGATATAAATCCTTTTGTTATAAACGCTGCAATGTAGGGGTGCAGCTTTAAGATTAAACTCTTGTAGCCCTTTTCATTCACCATGAATGCAAGCTGGTTCTCGATTTGCTCATCGAAAATAATGGTGGGCGATACTCAGTTCGCCAGAGGCTGTAATAAACAAAAAAACATTAGGTTCGGCGGCGGTTGTACCGCCGTCGTTCTATTTTAGCAGGCTGCGCCTGCTTTTCTTGTTAAATTATTATTATTTTTAACAGGCTGGAGCCTGTTGCAATAGTTTCGACTTAGGCACAGCCTAAGCCGAACGGGGGTGGTCTGTGATACGAAAAATAGATTATAAAACTTACTCCTTTAATAAAAAGGAAATTATATTTCCAGCAAGAGTTTGGGAATTAAAAATATTTGAATTTCATCAAATAGTTGTAGTAAAAATTTGGCCAAAAGAGAGCGATGCAGAATATAACTGGGAGTATAAATATCCACCTTTCAAAAACATCCGCTGTTATGATATGGAAGGAAATTTAAAATGGATGTTCCCATTAGGGATTGTAGGTATGGATAAAGCAGATGAAAATACAGTAAAACTTTTTGATGGAGAATATGTACACTATGTTAATGTAGTTACTGGAATAGAAGATAAAAGTAGAATGCAATTTTTAAAATAACCCCAGTTCGCCCGAGGCTGTAATAAAAAAACATTAGGTTCGGCGGCGGTTGCACCGCCCAGTTCGCCAGAGGCTGTAATAAACAAAAAAACATTAAGTTCGGCGGCGGTTGCACCGCCGTCGGTCTATTATGGCAGGCTGTGCCTGCGCAATACTATACATAGTTTTTAAATTGCCGATATTAGGGGTAGTCTAAGCTATGGACTTTCTTCTATCTACTCGCAGGCAGTAGTTTCGTGGAGTGTTGATACCCCAGTTCGCCAGAGGCTGTAATAAAAAAACATTAGGTTCGGCCCAGTTCGTCAGAGGCTGTAAAAAAATATTAAGTTCGGCGGCGGTTGTACCGCCCCAGTTCACCTGAGGCTGTAATAAAAAAACATTAGGTTCGGCAGCGGTTGTACCGCTGTCGGTCTATTTTAGCAGGCTTTGCCTGCGCTTTCTTGGGCTAAAGCCCGATTTGTGGAGTAGTCTGGGTCTCCGCTCTGAAGAGCGGAGTTAGTAAACAAAAGAGTCGTTAGCGAGATTCAAGGTTTTCAATATTGGTAAAGTCTATCACTAACTCCGCCTTTTAAGGCGGAGGCTAAAGAAATGAATAAAAATGGGCTTTAGCCCAATATTTGTTATGAGGAACGCTCGTTTGTCAAACGAAACATCGGTCAGGAAGTGGAGCATCGGTATTGCAAAAATTCAGATCCTTCGCTGCGCTCAGGATGACAACAAACCTGCTAAGCGTAGCTGGTGAACTTCTTAATTCGCATGCGAACTAGGGAGAAGTTAAAAAAAAAGCCCGCTATTCAGCGGGCTTTAAGTTGGCTAAAACTCTATCTCGATATCGTCCCTATCAAAAAAGTGGAACTCTAGTAAGCTATAGGATGATATGGGTATAACCTTTATTCGTGAGCTATACTTCATCATCCACTTAATACGTTTGGATATAAATCCTTTTGTTATAAACGCTGCAATGTAGGGGTGCAGCTTTAAGATTAAACTCTTGTAGCCCTTCTCGTTTACCATGAATGCAAGCTGGTTCTCGATCTGTTCATCGAAAATAATGGTGGGCGATACCTCACCCGATCCCTTGCATGTTGGGCATTTTTCAACGGTGCTGATCTGCATTTCGGGTCTAACCCGCTGGCGGGTTATCTGCATCAACCCGAATTTGCTTAACGGTAGGATATTGTGCTTTGCACGATCCTTTTCCATCAGCTCCTTCATCTTATCGAAAACCTGTTGACGGTTTTCCTGGGAGTGCATGTCGATAAAATCGACTACGATGATACCTCCCATATCCCTTAGCCTAAGCTGTCGGGCAATTTCCTCCGTTGCCGAAAGGTTAACATCAAGTGCATTCGTCTCCTGATCGTTGGTTGCCTTTGACCGATTCCCGCTGTTCACGTCGACTACGTGTAACGCTTCGGTGTGCTCAACAATAAGGTATGCACCACTTTTAAACGAAACGGTTTTCCCAAAAAGGCTCTTGATCTGCTTTTCAACCCCATACTGGTCGAAAATGGGAACGTTCCCTTGGTAAAGCTTTACGATTTTCTCCTTCTCAGGCGCTATGGTATCGATATACTCCTTAATATCGTTATAAACGCTTTCGTCGTTTACGTAGATATTGTTGAACGATACGTTTAGCATGTCGCGTAGAATGGCTGATGTACGCTTTAGCTCGCTTACAACAAGGCTAGGTGGGGCTGCGGTTTTAAGTTTCTCTAACGCAACGTCCCATTTTTTGATTAACCCGCGTAGCTCGGCATCAAGCACAGCAACCTTCTTTCCTTCGGCAGCAGTACGAACTATCACCCCAAAGTTACGGGGGATTATACTTTCCATAAGGCGTTTAAGCCTTTTTCGCTCTTCAGGCGATGCGATCTTCTGGGAGATCGATACTTTATCGGAAAATGGCATCAACACTAGGTTGCGGCCTGCAATGGAAATTTCGGCGCTTAAGCGGGGTCCCTTGGTAGAGATTGGCTCTTTGGCAATCTGAACAAGGACTGTTTGCCCGCTACTAAGTATACTTCCAATCTTCCCATTCTTATCAATTTCCGATTCCAACTTCATCTTCGAAACAGGCAACGCTTTGCCCTTTTTGGATGTAGTGGCTTGTAAAAATTTATTGAATGATTGAAACTGAGGCCCAAGGTCTAAATAATGAAGGAAAGCATCCTTTTCGTAGCCTACATCTACGAAAGCTGCATTCAGCCCGGGCATAATTTTCTTTACCTTACCGAGATAGATGTCGCCAACGGCAAACTGAATATTGCTTTTCTCCTTATTCAGCTCAACGAGCTGCTTGTTTTCAAGCAAGGCGATAGCAATTTCTGTTGCACGTACATCAATTACAAGTTCAATATTCACTGTACTTTAGTTTGTGATATATGGTAAGGTTACTAGAAATGCAGCAACCTAAAGAACTCGCGGCTCTTTAGGTTGTCGGCATAATTACTAAATATGTTAAGAAAAATAGGAAAAACTATTTTTTCTTTTTGTGACGGTTCTTACGTAAACGTTTTTTCCGTTTGTGAGTGGCCATTTTATGCCTCTTCCTCTTCTTTCCGCTTGGCATGATATTTATTTTTATGCGTTAAACCCAAAAAATACAATTACTTCTTTACGTGTGATTTAACCTTGTTAACGAAGGTCTTAGCTGGTTTGAAAGAAGGAATAAAGTGTTCTGGAATAATAATAGTGGTGTTCTTAGAAATGTTACGAGCAGTTTTCTTAGCACGTTTTTTAACGATAAAACTACCAAAACCTCTTAAGTAAACGTTTTTCTCCTTTACTAAAGAGTCTTTTACTGTTTCCATGAAAGCCTCAACGGTCTTCTGAACAGTTACCTTCTCGATTCCAGTATTCTTGGAAATCTCATTTACGATATCTGCTTTTGTCATGATTAAAAATCTTTAATTATCAATTGATTATACTTGTGTTTTTTAAATCGGACTGCAAATATAAATGATTTCTTATTATAAATGAAATACAATCTGATTATTTTTGATAACTAATTTT
>Ga0209099_1000472_pt1 | contig 47910 bp, 50 predicted proteins | sample AD_JPNHW2_MetaG_FD_184430 | JGI IMG/M metagenome (GOLD analysis project Ga0209099, IMG submission 184430) | Active sludge microbial communities of municipal wastewater-treating anaerobic digesters from Japan - AD_JPNHW2_MetaG (SPAdes) (version 2) | ecosystem: Engineered > Bioreactor > Anaerobic...
CGGGATGCGCTTCGGAACCTACGCTGAATATGTATGCGTTCCATATGACGCTTTAATGGTCGAGAAGACGGACGGTCTCACCTTCGAGGAAGCGGCGGTACTGTCCGTCGGGGGGTTGGAGGCGCTGCATTTCATAGAGAGGGCGAAAATACGGGAAGGACAGAGGGTGCTGATAAACGGGGGAGGAGGTAGCATAGGCACCCTGGCCTTGCAGCTGGCGAAAGATGCGGGCGCCAAGGTGACCTGCGTGGACAGCCAGATAAAACTGGACATGTTGAAGGATCTGGGCGCCGATCAGGTACTAGATTATACGAAAGATGATATTCTTGGCAACGCGGAGGGATACGACGTGATCCTGGACCTGGTGGGGAAAACACCTGTCCCAGAGCTGGTGCGCGCGTTGAAGGATCACGGGCTCCTCGTCATGGGCAACTCAGGACCCTTCGCTCCCAAGCTTTTCGGCCTCTGGGCGTCTATGTCTGGCGGAAAGAGGGTGGTGTCCAATCAATCGTCCGGTACGATCGAGGAGCTCGAGAGGCTTAGAGACCTGGTGACATCAGGGAAAATCCGATTGGTCATCGACCGGAGCTTTCCACTGGAGAGGACCGCCGATGCGCATCGCTACATAGAACAGGGTCTGAAGAAGGGCAACGTCGTGATCAATGTGGCCGGAGGAAAGGGAAGCTGAAGCGATCTAGCCAGGCGTTAAGGTTCTTTCGGTGAGTATCCGGTCAGTATCTCCCTCAGGATGCGGCCTTCGGCCTTTCTCAAGTGCTCCATCAGCGTGCCCTTGCTGATCCCCAACTTCTTGGACAGTTCTTCGCTCGATATCTTCTTTGGGTAGTCGTAATAGCCATGCTGATAAGCGGTCATCACCGTCTCCCTCTGTCTGTCCGTCAGCACGCTCAGGACATCCTGCTTTTGATAGGCTGCCCTCATGAAGGACATGCTCGTGATCCGCTCCGCGGTGGGCTTGACCAGTTCCAGGAACCTCCGGAGCTCCTTTTGCTCCGCTAGAACGCTGACCACCATTCGGTCCTCCGATATCTTTGTCGGGGCTGTATAGATCAGGTCAAGGTCGAACTCCCGGAACTCGTCCTTTCTCTCTTCCGGCTCATGATGTTTGATCAGGCAGACCCGCTTCCTCCCTTCCGATCGGAGGACGCTGAGTATCTCCATATCACCTATGTTCGTCCGTTCCGCGATCTCGATGTCATCCTTCAGTATGAACTCGACCAGATCGATGCAGGTGCATTCCTCCAGATCGATTCTCAGAGACTCGAGGATCTCATAGGAATGAATCTTTTCGAATAAGGGCCGCATCTCCTCTTTCGTCGATGGGCTAGGAACCATGTCCAAGATGAGCTTTCTCATCAATGTACAATAAAATTGTATGGCTATTTAAAGAACCCCACATGTAAGGCTCAATTTGCTTCAATTCGACCATCACTACCTTCGAACAAGGAATTAGGAAGTGATAATGAATGTACAGCGAAAGGGTGTGGAAAAAGAGAACGGACAGGTCCGTGTCGGGTCAAGCAGATCAGGATGGACCAGGGGCAAGGACCGCATGGCCAACGAAGAGGCTTGCGCTCACGGCAGGCCTTCTCTATCTAGGGGTGATCATCTTCGGGATATTCGCCCAGATGGCCAGAATGGATCTCATAGTGCCGGAGGATGCCGGGGCGACCGTAGCTAATATCTTGGGTTCAAGTGGATCGCTCCAGTTGGCTCTGGTGAGCGATATCGCCATGTGCTCCTGCTTTATTCTGTTGGGGGTGGTCTCCTACGTGATGTTCAAGAAGACCCATGACTGCGTCGCGTGGATCATGCTGCTCCTGGTGGTTGTCAGCGGTGCGTACGCCTTTTACAACCTACACAACGTTATAGAGGCCATCCAGATAGTCAATGGCGCCGGTCAGTTGACCGTTGACGAACAGGAAATGGTCTTGGCTCTGCTGAACGCTCACGAGGACGGCACGTACATCGCGAACGTCATTGGTTGGGGGCCGTGGCTGGTTCCCCTGGGTTACCTTGGGTACCGGTCAGGGTTCGTTCCCAAGGCGATAGGGTTCATCCTTATCGCCGGGGGCATCGGTCTGACCGCCCAGAGCCTGCAGTATTTCCTGCTCCCGGACCTGGGCGACCTGTTCGCTCCCGGGGTCGTTCTATCGATCATCGGGGAGTTCGCAATCTGCGCCTGGTTCATCTATTCCGGGGTTAGAGGGAACAGGTTCTCTTCGGGAATTGATGAGCGCACGAAAGAGATCGATCCAGTCGATCCTCGATAAACCTCTCTTCAAAAAGGACAGGAGTGATCCTCCTGTCCCCACTTTTTCTTTTCATATTCTTGGGCAACATTGGTTCAAAAGGGTTCAAATTCCCGCTCGCATGGATCTCGGACGGTACAATGACCCATGGACAGAATCATCGATGATCACCAGGGTGATCTATTGACAACCTTCGGCGCCCTTCAATCCTTCTCAATCTGATCCGCCATATGTTCTTTCCCCCAACAGTAGAGCTGCTCGACCATTGGTTGAAGTGAATGACATCGTCAGCAGGAGAACAGGTTCGTGCTCAGGTACTTCTCCCCACGGTCCGCGAACAAGGTGACTATGGTCCCGGAATCGATGCGTTTGGCGATCTCGGCCGCGGCGTACATGGCCGCCCCGCTGCTCATTCCCACGAAGATGCCTTCCTGTTTGACTATCTGGCGGGTCATCTCGTAGGCGTCCTCGGTCTCCACCATGATGGTGATGTCGATCTTGCTCGGATCGTATATCGCCGGGACGATGGCCTCCTCCATGTTCTTCAGGCCCTGGATGTAATGCCCTTTGACCGGATGAGCGCTGACGATCTTGACGTTGGGATTGTGCTCCTTGAGCGCCCTGCCCACGCCCATGATGGTTCCGGACGTTCCTAAAGCGGAAACGAGGTAGTCCACCTTCCCGCCGGTCTGTTTCCAGATCTCGTCGCCGGTGGTCTTGTAATGCGCTATCTTGTTGTACTTGTTGGAGAACTGGTCGGGCATGAAGTACTTGTCAGGGTTCTCGGCCACCAGCTTCTTCGCCAAGCGGATCGCCCCGTCCGTGCCGTCCGTGGCTGGACTCAACGTTACGGTTCCGCCGAAGGCCTTGATCATCTGCCTGCGCTCGACGGAAACCGCCGCGCACATGACGATCTCCACGCCGTAACCCTTAATCGCACCGATCATGGCCAAGGCCACACCGGTGTTCCCCGAGGTCGGTTCAATTATGGTCTTTCCCTTGGTCAGCTTGCCTTCCTGCTCGGCCTGCTCGACCATGGCCAAGGCTATGCGGTCCTTGATGCTGCCAGTGGGGTTGAAGCCCTCTATCTTGGCCAAAATGGTGACGTTGGGATTGGGATTCAGCTTATTGATCCTAACCAAAGGGGTGTTTCCGATCGACTGGAGTATGTGTTCCTTGTAATCGGGGGTTGGAGTTTTCATGGTCAGCTCTCCAGATAGGAAAGGTGAGATTAATAATTACTATATCTCAGCTAGGGAGCTAATCGAATAAGACGGCAGCGCTTTTTCCCCATGTCAACATCGATCAGATATCAATTAGGACGTCCCCGCCCTCGATCGAGATCTTGTAGATGCCCAGGGGTTTAGCCTTCCCGATCAGTGGTATCCTGACCTGAGAAACTACTTCGCCAGTTCGCACGTCGTATCTTGAACCATGTTTAGGGCATTTTACGACATGTCCATCAAGCGAACCCTCCCAAAGCCGAGCGGCCATATGGGAGCAGAGTCCATCCATGCCATAAATTACCCCATCCACATTGGCTAGCAAGATATGTCTGCCATCTATTTCCACGCCTTTCATGGTCCCTGGCGGCATCTCTGAGAGCAAAGCAACCTTCTTGGTCGGCATGATCTAAGATAATGCAGGGATTGAGGATATATTATCGCCGCGAACGGTCTTTCCTCTATCCAAGGTCCTGAAAGACCCGGTCTCGTGTCCCAATACGCCTAATGACCTTTTCCAATCGAAAAAGGAACCATATGGTCGCTCGCCGTCACGAATTAGACACATCATCATTCATCGCGACTGAGGCAAGGGCCATATAATCACGATCTCCTTCTATGGGCGGGACCCAGATGATAATCGACAGCCACGTTCACCTCTGGTTACGGGACCATCTCCCGGACGCCATGGTCCGCATGTACCTTGAACCACTCATCGCCCTGGAAGGGCTCATGGACTGGGACGTGCAAACGGAAACGGTCTGGCCCGAGTACACCGTGGGCCCAGATAAGATCCTGGAGGCGATGGACGACGGCGGCGTGGACAAGGCGGTCATTCTGCCCATCGACTTCAATCTGGTCGAGAAGGCCAGGCTTGATGTGAACGAGTACAATACCTGGGTGTTCGAAACCTGCGCCACCGCCGCCGACCGTCTGATACCGTTCATCGGCGTAGACCCCCAGAGAGGCGACCAGGCGCTCGATGTTCTGGACCGTTACGTGAAAAGATACGATGCCAGGGGGGTTAAGCTCTACCCGTCCACCGGCTGGTATCCCAACGAAGAGCGTGTGCGCAGGTTCCTGGACCGCGTGGACGAACTGGGTCTGGTGATCGTCACCCACGCCGGGGCGGCCTGGGGCTCACTTGATGAAAGGTTCAGCGAACCATCCTTCTGGAACGAGGTCCTGCACCGCCACCCCGATACGAACATCGTGCTGGCCCACCTAGGCGGAAGGTGGAGACAGCAGGCCTACCAGATGTGCAAGGAATATCCCAATTGCTTCACTGATTGCTCCGCTCTGCAAGGCTGGCTTCCTTCCGATCCGGAGACCGCCATCTCACGGTTGAAGGAACTGGCCGCGACCATCCCGGACAAGGTGTCCTTCGGTTCCGATTTCCCGCTGTTCGAGCTGAGCTACACCACTCCGATGTGGGCGCACTTCGTCAGGACCCAGCCTTGGGCGGACGAAGATACCAGGGCCAAACTTCTAGGCGGGAACATGCGAAAGGTCCTGGGCATCTGAGCGGCAAAATCTAATCTAGTCTGGAGTCGATTCACCCAAGCGATGATCATCGACGGTCACGTCCACATGTGGCTCCGGCCTATGTATCCGGATGTCATCATAAACGCCTATCTGGAACCCTGGCTGGCCATGTCGGAGTTCCTGGACATGACCGAGGAGATCGAGAAGAGCTTTCCCACTTCCGAGGTGCGCCCGGACCTTCTAGTGGAGTTCATGAAGCAGGGCGGCGTCGACCGGTCGGTCGTACTGCCGTTGGACTTCGGCCTGGTTCAGGAACCTAAGGTCGGCGTCGAGGAGTTCAACGACTGGATATTTGAGTCCGCGGCGATCTACCCGGACAAGCTCATCCCGTTCATGGGCATCGATCCTGGCCGAGGCGAGCAGGCCATACGCCTGATGCGCAAGTACTTCGCCAAGTTCGAGCCCAAGGGCATCAAGATCTATCCTCCGAACGGTTTCTATCCGTATGAAGAGAGGCTAAAGCCGTTCTGGAAGGAGGTCAGCGACATGGGTCTGGTCGTAGTGAGCCACGCCGGCGCCAGCTGGGGTCCCCTGGACGAGGAGAAGAGCCGTCCCATACACTTCCGCAGCGTTCTTGACAAGTACCCGGACCTCAGACTCATCATCGCCCACCTGGGCGGCAAATACCGGGCGGACACTTACGAACTGGCGAAAGAATACGATAACCTATACACCGACTGTTCCGCTCTGCAAGGCTGGCTTCCGGCCGAGCCGCAGATGGTCAAGGACCGCCTGACCGAAGCGTTCTCGGTAATGGGCGACCGGGTGATCTTCGGGACGGATTGGCCACTATTCGACCTCTCCTATCCCTACGAATCGTGGTGCTCCTTCGTAAGAGAGCTGGACATCTGCTCCGAGGGGCGTAGGGAGAAACTGCTCGGGGGAACGATGCAGAAGCTGCTGGGGATCTGATCAGGCCCAGGGGTTCCCCCAGCTGCCATCAAAGAAGTTCTCTCCGACCGGCTTGCGCGGCGGTCTTTCCACCTCGGCCAAGAGCTGCTTCTCCGAGAGCATGGAAACGTCCGAACCCGGATAGCCGCATATGATCAAGGTTATCAGGACCTGCTCCGCCGGTATCCCAAGCTTTTCCTTTATGGCTACGGGGTCATATCCAGCTATGGGATGGGCGATCAGTCCCATCTCGGTGGCCCGCAACATCATCTCGCCCACGGCAAGTCCGGTGCTGAAAAGATGATAATCACGCCGGTCGGTGAGCTTGCAATCATCGTCCAGGCGGGAGCATACGACGAATATCAACGGTGCTTTCGTAGCCCATCCGTTTCCTCGGGGCAGGGAGGAGCGGATAGCTTCCAGGGACGATGGGTCCCTGGCCACTATGATCCGCCATGGTTGGTTGTTGTTGCAGGACGGTGAAAGCCGCATGGCGTCTACGAGCTCAGAGATCAATCCATCCGACACTGGCTTGGCGTCGAACGCCCTGGTGGCCCGGCGCTTGTCAACAGCTTCCTTCACGTCCATGTTATCCGAATGTGAACGCTCGGTCAGTTAATATCGTTTGCCGGCGCGGCACTTGGTTCATCCTTGATCTCCCGTAGATGTGCGCCGCGTATGGATTCTGCTCCATCCTACCATAAACCTTTAAATCGGAAACGGTAATTGCGGAGCGTTCGGGCCCGTGGCTTAGCTGGATATAGCACTGGCCTTCTATTCCCCGGCAACGGGGGAGAGGCAAGTCAGTGGTCCCGGGTTCGAATCCCGGCGGGCCCGCCAATGAATATTCTAAAGAAAAATAAAAAAGGTGGGCGGAGGGCTCTCAGAGCTCCTCCAACGCCTCCTTGCGTTCCTTCTCATACTCTTCCTGGCTGATGATTCCCCTCTTGCGCAGGTCCTCGATCTTGTCCAGCTTCTCCGCGGCGCTCATCTTCGAAGGCTGGTTGACGATGGAGACCGGCGTAACGTCCATGTGTATGACCGCGCTGGCGATCTTGGTGACCTCGAACGGCTTACCTACGTTCTCCCAGGAGACCGCTCCGCCGCTCATCAGCTTGATGCCCGGCGATTCGTAATCGATACCGCCCTTCTCCCCGGCGGTGGCGAAGAACACGTCCCCATATCCCAATATCCTCTCGTACCAGGGTTGGATGGTGGTGACGCTCTGCACCTTCTCTATTCCGGTGTCAGCGTATCGCAGGGTGAAGATACCATAACGGGTGATTATCCTCTGGTCGGTGACCACAAAGAGCACCCGGCTGAGATAGATGTAGTTGATGGCCAGGAGCAGCAAGGCGAAGACCAGCGGTATCAGGTACCAATACCAGGGCAATTGCTTGTCGATCAAGGCGGTCCAGGTGATTATGGCGATCCCGGCCAGTCCTCCGATCAAGCCGAGCCTCTTACGATCGGTGATGATCATCAACAAACAGGCCGCGACCGCGATCACCAGCACCAGAAGGTCTTCGTTGCTGTTGTATAAGAACTCCATCAGCACTAAGTATACCAAGGCGAAGGCGGTCAGCAACAATCCTTTGCCCATGATGATGATGGCGGCCGGTTTCCCCTGCCACTTGATGTTCTCCCCTGATATCAGGTAGTCCGAGGCCGGCGAACCGCTCGCCGCCCGGGATAACAATGAACCCCCCTTGTTCTTCCCCATTTTTCTCCCCTCCTCCTGCACCATGGCAATACAAGTCCTTTCGGCCACATCGTCCTAGGATGCGGAAGAAACATGGTCGTGTTGAATATTATAATGATTTGTGATACGGTGCCAGTCTTCGACAGGGTGGCGGTCATGCCCTTTCTTGGTCGAGTGGCTTTTAATATACTCTCATTGGTGCGAGAAAAGGAAAATCATGGGCCATATGAGAGCTCGGAGGGACGTCGGGGAGCAAAAGGTTATTAAAGAACGATTGGATGAGGGCAGCTAGTCTGGTGTGTACTGATGAAGAGAAGTTCACGCGCCTGGAAGAAGAAAGGCAAGCAGCGCTGGAAATGGCGCAAGAAAAAGATGAGACGGCGAAAGCACGCCCAGAAGATGCGTAAGCGTTAAAGCTGAACCAGTGGGGGTATGGGGTAACACGGTATCCTCGCGGGCTCCAGTTAATATGGAGTGATTGCTAACGGGTTTGCTGATCCGGTGATGACTAACTGGAGCGATGACCTGTTAATTCGCGTGGGGTCGCTCCCCACGTGGTGGAAACCCGCTGATCTGGGTTCAAATCCCAGTGCCCCCACCTCATTAACTTTCCAAACAGGCCAGCACCGTTAAAGGTGCGGCCCCCCTTTGCTTTTTTATTTTTTATCATTTCTTATCTACGCCATGCATGACTGAGTCGACGAGGCCTCTTTTCACAGATTAATCAGTTTGGTCGATAGGTTAGGCTTCGTGGGGCGGATGTTTATATGAATGGCTCTCATACAAAGATTGAGGCTGCTATTGAACATCACCATCTTCGCCTTCATCTACGTCATCTGCGCTGCCGCGGCTCTGTTCATCAGGGTCATCTTCATGCTGATGATCGGTGACCGTAAGGCTTACAGGAGCTCCTTTACGGACAAACTGCTGGTCTTCCTGATAGTCGCCAGTATGATCGCCCCTCTGGCATACATTCTCACTCCTCACCTCAACTTCGCTAACTATCACGTACCGGACGCCATGGCCTGGTCAGGTGCCGTACTGATCGTGGCATCACTTCTTCTATTATGGAGGTCGCACGCCGACCTGGGCGTTAACTTCGCGCTAACCCCCGGAGTTCATGGGGAGCAATCGTTGGTGAGGAAAGGGGTATACCGCCGGGTGCGGCATCCGATGTACACCTCGTTATGGTTATGGGCCTTCTCCATGCCGCTGTTGCTACATAACCTGGTCGCCGGGGCCATATTCATTGCGGTGTTCGGTTCCTTCTACTTCGCCCGCGTTCCGATCGAGGAGAACCACATGACCGAGAGGTTCGGTGATAAGTATAAGGAGTACATGGGGGAAACTGGTAGACTGTTCCCCCGTTTCAAGTAATAGTCACTAGTCCTTGGCCGATCCAGTTATTGAGGATCAAGAATCCGACAGAACGGTGAACACTAATCGGGGCAGCTTCGATCGTGGCGTTCATTGAATTCTCCCGGTGAACCGACGTCATTTCCGCGACCACGACTACTTATGCGTTACTGTGTCCAATGGGTGAAAATGGGTCTCATGGGGCGTTCAAAGATGGTGAATAATCACCAGTCCTCACCTTTCTTTTCAAGAAATGATACAACTAAAGCGTAATCTTTATATTCAGCAAGCAATCCTGAAATTGGGAGCACCCCGCGGACCTTCTCCAACTTCCCCACCAACTACGTTTTGCGGGGGGTCTCCTTCAACTTCTCCATCATTTGATCTCCTTCCAGGGGAACCTGCTCTTGATGGCCGAAATTACCCTCTGGTCCCTGGCCAGTCGGTCACTTAGCACCGAGCCGTCCGGAACGGTGACCCGGACCTTCTCGTTCCGGTAATCGTCAACGGTCTTGCCCATCCACTCCCCTTTGATTCGTATCCCGGTGCCCTTCAAGCTCAAGGAGGTGTGCAGTATGCTCAGGTCGTACAGCAGTTCGATCATCAACCACGGATCGTAGGAGATGGTCAACGGCACCTCGTATGGGTAGCTTATCAGCATCGAGGGCACCTTGTGAGCGTTGGCATGGGCCCTCGTCTTATCGTCATTGGTCAGGAAGAGCACGTCCACCCGTTGTTCGAGCATCTCTGCGGCCACGGAACGGAGCATCTCATCGTCCCTAGCCTCCTTATCATCAACAAAGGAGCCGCCCTGTGCCGACCAGCAGTTGTAGTGTTGCTTGAGCGCCACCACCTCCGCCTGTCCGTTCAGTGCCTTACGCCCGTTCTTGTTCAGGCAGTTGAACAGGTCGTCTGCCACAATGCGGTCCCGCACCGCCCTTCTCAGCTCATCCACGTCTCTCCGATCGTACTTCTTGCCGACCCGCCTGGACAGCTCCTCCTCGGCCATGGAGGGGATCAATACCTGTACTCTCTGGGGATCGAAGGAGCGGACGTTGCAGCCCTTTCCCGCCAGAAGCAAACGGGAGAAAAGTCTGCGATAAAGGAGATTGGTATCCAGTCCGATGCACGTCTGCCGCGGGAAGCGGTAAGGGTCGCCCCGCCTCTCGTTAAAACGGTATATCTCGGCCATCAGAGCGTCCAGGTTCGTAGGGGGCATGAACAAGGAGGCCTGTAACGCCTCTCGCAGGTCCAGGAACGTCGGGATGTCCCTGGCCATCTGATCCCCCAGGGCGCTTCTCATTCGACCATATGCCTCGTCGTAATCCCTTTCCCGGACCACCCATTGCACCTGCTGGTGGTCCAGGTCCAAGGCTAGGAGGTCTAGGTCGAGAAGGTCCGAGCGCACGATCAGGTTGCCCTTATCGGCCATCCTGGATTCGTTGAGAACGACGGTGATGAACTCCTTATCCACCTCCATCAGCGCACCTCCTTCAAGAGATCATGCGAGCTCTGCAGTTCCAACGGGATCTCCAGATACGGTCGCGAAGCGTTCTGTAGCGATTCGATGTACAGGTAGAAGATATGGTTGACCTTGACCTTGCCCGCGCCGATTATCGTGCCCAGCACGGTGGCCTTGGTGCCCGGCGTAACGTCGACAGCCACTATGTTGCCCTTACCCTTCTCCGCGGCGACGATATCGTTGACCGTCTGTCCGATCTGTTTGATGTCATCCCCCGGAACGTCCACCAGCTCCACATCCGCCGGGGAGCCGTGCTCTTTGAGCAAGACTATCAGCATGTCCCTGGCCATCTGGCCTTGGGCTGCTTCACAGCCTGCGGTCAACACGTACACCTTGTCCGGAAGGTAATCGAACTGGCGGATGTTGGACCAGACGGAGTTGAACAATCCCCAGAAGCTCCGTCCCATCATGGTCAGCAGGACCTTGCCCATGCCCTAGCCATGGTGATGGGGAATTAATCATCCTTTCCCTAAAGAATAAAAAAAACATCCGGAACGGCCATAAAAAGGTGATAAAAAAAGAATGAAAGGGGTTTATGCTTCGCAGACCGGCATCTCGAGGAATTCCGGCAGCCAGAGCTTGAAGTGCATCTGCCCGTTCACATAGTGCAGCAGGAGATGGGCCTTCAGGTCCAAGTTGAAGTCCAGCGGCAGCGAGGATATCTCCCCGTTGACATGGGCGTTGATGATGGCCGATCCGATGCCTCCGTCGTAGATGATGACGTGGGCCATTATCTGAAGGTTCTTGATCTCCAGGGCCAGCACCTGCTCTCCGTCAATGAATATGGTGATGTCCCCGTGCCAGAACGCCTGTAGCTTCACATCCAGGCTGTCCTTCTTCTCCCAGGTCTTCAGGTTTACATGGACCATTCCGTCCAAGGCCACGGTTATGACCTCATCGTCCCACTCCTCTACCAATCTCAGCAGGCAGGGGTGCTCTTCCGCGATCCTCTCCAGGTCCTCCGGCGGGATCATTTCCAGGAGCGCGTCCAGGTCTCCCCGCTCAATATCAAAGGCCACGTCGATCTTCTCGGTGATCACGACATCCGCGACCTTGCCGGCAGCGGAGGTCGTAGGGGCGCTCAAACAAAAGGCGCCCAGCATCGCAAATGCCATCACGATAGCTAGAACTGTCCTTAGCATGTGTTTCATTAGGTCCCCCCTAGGGACTCGGGTCCCCGGTGATATTCACTTGAGATTGGCGCTTTAAATAATCTGCGGCCCGGTCAACCCAGTATGCGGCGTATGGCCGCCTGGGTTTCCTGCGGGGTGGCGGTGGTGTTCACCAGATGGACCCTCGATTGGGACAGGAACTTGCGGAAGAACGTCTCCCGGAGCTTCATCTTCCGCTCGTCTCGCACCATCTGGTGGGGGTTGCAAAGGTCGTTCGCCGATAGGTACTCCCAGGCCTCCTCTGATGTTAGCTCCCTCACCAGTCGAGCATCGCTCTTGTCGCGCTTGAGCATGACCACTTCGTGAATGGTGGTCAAGGGGACGACTGAACCTTTACCGGTGACCCATCGAACGTTCACGACCGCCCTCTGGCGGTTGTCGAACTTGGCCTTCTCCACCAGTTCGCGGTACTCGTCCCATATGCTCCCGATGTCCGCGTCGATGTAGCAGTTCTTCTCAGAGCCGTAGGCCACCGGTCGCCTCTCCGACAGACGGACGAAGTACCAGTCATCGGTGACCAGCCGGGCGTTCTTGTCTCTCAGTAGGCCCCAGGAGTGGGTGGTCTTGCCGGTCTTCGACGGGGCGATGAGCGTTATCCCCTTTCCGTTTATGTCCAGGGCGGCGCCGTGCACCGAATGGATCTGGTGCTCGTCCTCCAGTATGTCACCGGCCAGAGCCAACGCCACGCTCTTGATCCACCCGTAATAGTCGAAGTTGAACAGGAAGGCCGTCTTGGTGTTGGGTTCAAAGAGCACTTCCAGGGGTCGTCCCGGATCGTCCAGGCAGATCACCCGGCCATGGGAGCGAACCGTTTCGGACATGGAGTAGAAGTTGTCCTCCCACATGTCCTTGATATGGTCGTTCAGCGTGTACAGTTTGACACAACAGCCGCTGATGTCCGCTTTGGCGGTGTGGAACGGGAACGAGGAATACTTCTCGTACAGGGCGTCCTTCTCCTCATACGATATCAATTTCACCGGGTAGCTCATGGGCAGTGGAAGGCGTTACTGGCAATTCAAGCTAACGCCGTTCCCGTTCACGCCGGCCCTCATCAGCTTGTATTCGATGCTGTCTATGAGCGCCATGAGCGAGGCTTCGATGATGTTGCCCGAAACACCGATGGTGGTCCAGGTCTGGTTACCATCGGTCGAGGTTATGAGGACGCGCACCTTGGCCGCCGTAGCGTCCTTTCCATCTATGACCCTTACCTTGTAATCGATCAGTCGAACTTCCTTGAGCACCGGGTAGAAGCGCTCCAACGCCTTGCGCAAAGCCCGGTCCAGAGCGTTCACTGGCCCGTTTCCATCGGCGGCGGTATGCTCCATCGTACCGTCGGAATCCACCACTCGTACCGAGGCCTCGGACGTCATCACGTCCCCGGTGACGTCCATGAAGGTACGGAAACCATCCAATCGGAACGGGGAGGTGTTCTCTCCCTTCAGCTTGCGTATCAGCAGTTCCAGGCTGGCCTCGGCCGCCTCATAATGGAAGCCTTCCGCCTCCCGGCGCTTCATCAGCTCCAGGATCGATCGTCCGCCATCCTTCTCGGTGTCTATGCCCATCTCCCCGGCCTTGGCCATGATGTTGGATACGCCGGAAAGTTCGGAAACGAGTATGCGACGCAGATTGCCGACCAGTTCCGGCTCCACATGCTCGTACGTGCGGGAGTCCTTCAGCACCGCGCTGACATGTATTCCGCCCTTATGAGCGAAGGCGCTCTTACCCACGTAGGGAGCTCTAGGATCGGGAGATACGTTAGCCATCTCGGCCACGAAGTTAGAGAGCTTGGAAAGCTGGTCTAGGTTCTTTACCCCGGTCTCGACTTTCATCTTGAGCATGAGGTTGGGGATGACCGAGCACAGGTTGGCGTTGCCGCAGCGTTCTCCCAGTCCGTTGATGGTCCCCTGCACCATGGACGCCCCGGCCTCCACGGCCGCCAGTGAGTTTCCGACCGCCAGTTCGCCGTCGTTATGGGCATGAACGCCGATCGGCACCTTCATCTCTTGGCGCACCTGAGAGACGACCTTCCCGACCAGGCTGGGAAAAGCTCCTCCGTTGGTATCGCACAGGCAGATCCATTCCGCCCCGGCGTCCTCCGCCTCATGGAGCACCTTCATGGCGTAATCGGGATTGTCACGGTAACCGTCAAAGAAGTGTTCGGCATCGAATATCACGTGCCGCCCTTTCTTCCTGAGAAATGCGACGGTATCATGCACGATGCGTAGATTGTCGTCCAAGGACACCTGTAAGGCTTTCTCCACGTGCAGGTCCCAGGACTTGCCGAACACGCTGACCCATTCGGTCTTGGTTTCGACCAAGGCTTCCATGCCCTTGTCCTCTTCCGGACGTACTCCAGGACGATGCGTGGCGCCGAAAGCCACCAGCTTACCGTTCTTCAGCTTGACCTTCTGGGCCGCTTTAAAGAACGCCTTGTCCTTGGGATTGGAGGCCGGATAACCGCCTTCGATGAAATCAATGCCGAAGGCGTCCAGACGTTCCAGGATCTTCAGCTTGTCCTCGGTGGAGAAAGAGACTCCCTCGGTCTGCGCGCCATCCCTCAAAGTGGTGTCAAATATGCTAGCCCTGGCGGGCAATAAATAAATCCCACCCGTTGTTTGATTTTGACATTGAGATACCTCAGGTAAGGTATGCTTTATCATGGCACGACCTATTTAACCTTGCCGTTAGAAAGGCAGGTGTTCCTCTTCAGCAGGCTGACCAGATCGCTCATTATCGCGCTGGCCGTCTCCTTTCTTCCCGCGCCCCGTCCGGTGACGGTTATCGCCCCCGCCAGGTCGGTGTGCATGTGCAGCACGTTGAGCGTGCCGGATATGGAGAGCGGATGTCCCATCGGGACCATGCGCGGTGATACTTCGACCCCACCGCCATTGACCTCTCCTATGAGCCTGATGACCTTTTTCTCCTTGGTCGCCAGCTCCACAGCTTCCTGGGTGATGCGGCGGATGCCGGTACGCCGAACATCGTGATAGGTAACGTCCAGGCCCATGATGGCGTTGGCCAGGATAGCCAACTTGCTGGCGCTGTCGATGCCGTCGATATCGTAGCTGGGGTCCGTCTCCGCGTAACCCATCTCCTGCGCTTCCTTGAGCACATACTCGAACGGCAGGCCCTCCTCGCCCATGCGGGAGAGTATGAAGTTGCACGTTCCGTTCAGAATGCCCTTCATGGACTCCACCTTCTCGGCCATGAGCAGCTCCCTGGACAGATTGATGATCGGGGTGGCGCCGCCGACGGTGGCTTCGAAACGGAGCTCCACACCGTTCTTCTTGGACAGGTCGTCAAGCGTCCTGTACTTCAGGGCGAGGGGTCCTTTATTGGAAGTGACCACGTCATGGCCGCACTCCAGAGCGGTACGGATGTTGGTGTACCCTGGCTCAGCGTTCTCGATGTTGGTAGGGGTCATCTCCACCAGGACATCGTAATCCAGCTCGCGCAGCATCTCGGCCACGCTCTTTGGTCTGGTCTTCCCCAATCCTTTTCCGGATTGTTTCTTGGACACCAGTTCCAGGGGCTTCAGCCCCTTGGGGTCCATGGCGTAGGTCATGGAGTCGAAGGCGGCCACTATCTTCAGGTCCGTTCCGAACCGGTCGAACACGAAGTCCTTCTTCATGGCCACCGCCTCGGCGACTCCCTGGCCAACGGTGCCGAATCCTACCAGCGCAAGGCGCATGTCACACCCCCATCCCGCGGACCAGGAGGAAATCGTTCCGTTTGCTTCTGGTCATGAGATAATCGTCGATATCCTTGATCTTCTCCTTGTTCCGGAGGCTGACCAGGAGCAGCACTGATTTATTGGCGGTGCTGGTCGAAAGTGAATATTGAAGGTCGATGGTCTCCACTCCTTCCATCTTCTCTATGCCCTCGGTGATGGCCCGCAGGGTGGAATGGGCGAGATTTCCGACCATGAGGTACTCGGCCGGGTAGGTGCGTACGATCTCACCCATCTTGACGACCTCCACGCCCCTCTCCTTCCAGGCGGAGAATATGGCTTCCAGGGACCTCTGGTCCTTGTGCTCGAAAGTGACGTTGACGGATATGCGTCCTCCGGTGACCAGGTCATGGTTGTGCACCACCCCCACTATGTTCCCTTCGTTGATCGATATCGGCTCCAGGGCTTTGATTAACTGCCCCGGCACATCCTTCAAGCGCAGATCCACGTTGACCCTCATCTGGTCATCACCTCAATATGTGGGCAAATTGCCAATCGGCGGTGCCCGGCCACATATATGGGTTCGATTATGTAATGCTTTCAATCCACAGTGTCCGAGGCTGGAAATATGAACGAAGAATGGCGCCGAGGGGGAGATTTGAACTCCCGAGGCGTTGCCGCCACGAGCTAGCTGGCGGAAATTTTCCAGGCTCGCGCCTTACCGGTCTGGGCCACCTCGGCACTCCTGCGGCGATAACCGTGGGCTCATTTAAAACTATTTGCCATGTCCATTATCGCAGACCGCCCAGCGAGTCCCTGATGGTCGGACGGGCCCTCCTGGCCGGCTCGGTCTGGAGCATGTCCACATCGACGACATCCACCGATTCCCGCAGGTAAGGGAGCTTAGCCAAGAGCCGTCCACGGGCGTCGTAGGCCTGGCTTCCCCCGAAGTAAACCATGTTCTGCTGGTTCCCCACGTTGTTCACGTAGGCGATCGGACAGGTGTTCTCCACGGCTCGGGCAGGGATGATCTTCTCGAAGGGCATCCTGGAAGTTACCGGTGAGGCGGCGATGCAGAGCAGAAGGTCCGCTCCTTGCATGGCGTAGGCCTTGCATATCTCCGGGAAGAAGAGGTCGTAGCATATGCACACCCCAACGCCTCGGCCGCGGAAACTGAACATGGCCGGCGATTGTCCAGGTGTGAAGTATAGCCCCTCTTCGAACGGTCCGAAGTTGGCCGGGTGAAGTTTATCGTAACGCTGCACGCGTCCGTCCGACGTCACCATAACGGCGCTATTGGTGATCAGTCCGTGAACGCATGGATCGTTCAAAGGCATCCCGAACACCACCGCCTTGCCGGTGCGGTCCGCCAGATCCAGCACGAAGTTCACGGAATCTCCGTCAATGTCCTCAGCCAGGGTGATGAAGCGGTCCCGGACCATGTATCCAGTGACATAGGTCTCCGGAAAGACGAACAGGTCGGCGTCCGTCCCCTCCACGGTCTCGACCATTCTCTGAAGGTTCCTCTCCTTGTCGCCGACCGCGCTCCTGAGCTGGCAAAGGGCCAATCGCATGAGGTGTAGCATTGAGGCGAACGGTATTCAACCTTTGCCAGAAAGACAATTATTAAACGGGAGGGCATTATCCTATTCGATGCCGCAGCTGAAGGAGCTCACCGTGGAGACGATACAGGAGTTCATCCAGACCCAGTTTAAAGAGTCCGGCGCTTCTGGCGTGGTGGTGGGCCTTTCCGGCGGCATCGATTCGGCCGTGGTGACCAAGCTCTGCGTGGACGCCATCGGGGCGGACAAGGTGCTTAACGTCTTTCTGCCCTCGCCAAGCACGCCCAAGCAGGACCTTCAGGACGTTCAGGATATGAGCAAGGCCTGGGGCACGACGTTGCTGGTCTACGATATAGGGCAGCTGCTGAAGGCGTATCACAAGATCATGCCTGGGTCGGACGGCAAGGAGGTCTCCGGGAACCTCATGGCCCGCATACGCATGACGATACTGTACGCGCACGCCAATCTGGATTGGCGATTGGTCATGGGCACCGGGAACAAGTCCGAGCTGCTCATGGGCTACTTCACCAAGTACGGCGATGGCGGAGCCGACCTTTTACCGATAGGTGACCTATATAAGACGGAAGTTCGGGAGCTGGCTCGGGCCATCGGAATCCCGGAGAGGATAATCGATAAGGAGCCTTCCGCCGGACTGTGGGAAGGTCAGACCGACGAATCGGAGATGGGCATCGCCTACGACGATCTAGACCTGGTGCTTTCCGGTCTGGAGGACCAGCAGTCCTTGGACTTCATCTCCAGGAAGACCGGGGTGCCCATGGCCCTGGTGGAGATGGTGGCCTCAAAGAACGCCATGTCAAGGCACAAGAGGCGTCTGGCGCTCATACCAAAGCTAGGCAACCGGACCATCGGTTGCGACTGGCGTGAGTGATCACAGCGATCTGGTGACCTCGGCCACGAAGCGGTCCGGGTCAGATACGTCGAATATCACCACGTCCACCCTCTTCCAGAAGGCCGCTGGGACTCGTACGACACTTTTCATCTCCAGTCGAATTCCATTGACCTTGCTGTCGGTCATGACCAGGGTACGGTTGAAGGCATCGAGCAGAACGCCTTCCTTGACCTCTATGCGTTCCAATCGCTGCAACCGCTTGACCTGGTCCAAAGGTATTACCACCTTGGAGTGCCAGCCCTGCCGGAGAACGATCTTACCATCGATGACCTCGTGCATGGTCAGCAGAGGCGACACTCCGATCACCAGGACAGTTATCACCAACAGGGCGCCCATCACCACGACGAACAACAACCGTTCGTGGGGAAGGAACGCTAGGATGATCATCAGCCACATCGCCATGATGGCCCACAGGACCAGATTGACGAATGCCGGCCGCCGGTCGTGCTCGAACTGCATGATGAAAAAGATAGGTGGCAGGGGGATTATTATTGCTTCCTTTTCCCAGCCATCCGCAAGGTTTAATTATGGCCATTTAATTGGGGACGATACACGCTCCCGTAGTGTAGTCCGGCCAATCATGAAGCCCTCTCGAGGCTTCGACTCGGGTTCAAATCCCGACGGGAGCACCAGTCTCTTCTACTAGGGTCTCAACGAACTCGGTCATTATTTGTTCTAGTGGTCTGGAAGCAAGGGTCATCGCCCACCAATTACACATACACAAGGAAGGTCCGGCTAATCGGCGTTCAATCATCGGCGGGCCTTTCCTTGATCAACAACAAGGTACCCGCGGCCATAAGCAGACCGGCGATCACCAGCTTCGCGGTGACGGACTCTCCCAGCAGTGGTATGGCCGCCATGGCCGCGGCGTACGGGCCGACCGAAAAGAGAGTGCCGGTCCTGCTGGCGCCAAGATGCCTCAGGCCGAAAAAGAACAGCACATTGCTGAACCCGTAGCTGATGGCGCCAATGATCATCGCGAAGACCATGGCCACCACCAGGTCCTGTCCGCCGTATAAGATGAAAGCCAGCGTCAGCGAGAAGGTGGCCGCGATGCCGCTCCTGATGGTGGAGAGCTTGACTGGATCAAGATGGGAGATCTTCTGCATCAGGTTGTTATCGATGCCCCAGCAAAGCATGGAAAGTACGATCAGGATCGCCCCGCTCCCCCCGAACCCTCCCCCCGGGGTGTAGGAGAGAACGGTGCTTGCTATGGTCATGGCCGCCAGGGCGAGCCACAGCCGGTATCCCCCTTTGTCATGGAAGAACGCCACGGCGATCACCGCGGTCATCACTCCCTCCAGGTTGAGGAGGAGGGATGCGTCGGATCCGGCTGTCCATTTCAACCCGACCATGAGCAGGATGGGGGCGATTATCGCCCCGAAAAGGGTGCTTCCCATCAAGTTAAGGACGTCTGAACGCGCCAACTTGGATGGCTTCGGCCTAAGGGAGGTTCTACGCCTCAGCACGAACAATGTCCCCGTGAAAACGGTAGCCCCGGCATAGAGGAGACCGGCCATCATCACTGGCTCTATATCCCCGATCAGGACCTTGGAGAAAGGAACGCAGAGGCCGAACAGCGTGCCCGCCACAAGCACGAGCAGCACCGGACCTTTGTCCATGCCGGGGAAATAATGCATATGTTAATTGGTTTTTGCGTCCTTCAATAGATATTCAGGTCATGGCGCCAAGGTCCCATCACTCAAGGCATGTGAGACAGCGATCATACTGGTTAGGGAGGAACCCGACGAATTATCGTTGCTGACCTAATCGTTAACGAACTCGATGCTGAGCGGTATTCCCTTCTTCGTATTGGAACGAGCGATCATCCCCGCCTCCACCCAGGCCGCCGTGAGAACCGCCGACGGCGTCAGGCAGTTGGCGCTCATGTCCGAGATAACGAACTCCCGGAACACCTTGCTCTCTGTCTTGTCGGTAAGGTCGGTCATCGATAACGGGTTCAGGCCATTCACGAACCTCTCGACCTTGGGGCAGGTGCTGGTCACCTTGACCTCAAAATCCCCGTCATCCGTCATGCTAACCTCGATGTTCGACCTGTTGTCGCAAGGGAACATGTGATACCGCACCTTCGATGTCATTTAATCACTCTCGAATATTTGCAAAGGACAACGGCTTTGAGTCCTTATTAACCATTTCTAATAAAATAGAACATGAATATTTATCGGTCCTCATATCCTTGAAACATCATCGAATCGATGTTGTCCATTCTCCTAGATCGGTCCTGGTCCTTGGGCATCGGACGGCCCTTAGCGTTCCATTTTTGTCGTTTTAGGTTCTATCGCATTTTAGGTCAGCAATGTCGACGAAGATCCACGATCTTACAGATCTGCCCACATGAACTTTTTAAATTGAATTATATTAAAAATATATAAAAAATAATAATTAAGTTAGAATAATAACAACAACATATAAATACTATCAGGCCCAAAGGTGTATTATACTTTTACGGTCGCCTAGAATTCGATCGTTGTCTGGTTTTTTCTGGATATATTCAACAGAGGTTACAGTATGAACATTGTTTTACATAAAAAAGGCGAGAGCCTCAGTAGCAGAAATGCTACGAACAAGACCTATTTTGGAAAAGGTTTTGTCATCGCGGCCGCAGCGCTGATCGCTGTTCTGATGGTTTTGACCGCGGTCCCGGCCGCCGGTCTCGGGTCTGGTGCGAACGGAGCGATAAACAATTCTTTGGTCATGACCAACGTCGAGTCCCAAGCATCGGTCGATCTAGGGTCGGCGGGTAATTTCGTAGCGCTCGCAAAATCTGGAATATCCACCACTGGTTCCACGAACATAGTCGGAGATATCGGTGTTAGTCCCATCGACAGCACCGCGATTACCGGATTCGGACTTATAATGGATTCCTCCAATGAGTTCGCGACATCATCCCTCATAACTGGAAAGGTGTACGCGTCAGACTACGCTCAACCGACCCCATCCATTATGACCACCGCCATCGGTGATATGGAAACCGCCTACACCAATGCCGCTGGGCGTACATCGCCGGATCATACCGAGCTAGGCGCCGGGGATATCGGCGGAATGACGCTCGCTCCGGGACTGTACAAGTGGAGCAGCAACCTGTTGATCCCAGCTGATGTTACGTTAGAGGGCTGTTCGAGCGCGGTATGGATATTCCAGATCGCCCAGGACCTCCTGATCAGCGAGGGAAAGCAGGTCATGTTGAGCGGTGGCGCCCAGGCAGATAATGTCTTCTGGCAGGTCGGTGGACAAACGACCCTCAGCACCACTTCGGTTCTCTACGGCAACGTTCTCTGTCATACAGCTATCGTTCTGAACACTGGCGCAACGTTGAACGGAAGGGCCCTGGCGCAGACCGCCATCAGCCTTGACGCAAACGCCGTCACCGTTCCTGAATCCGCCAGTGAGCCCCGGGTGATATCGACCATTCCGGCGAACGCCGCCACCGGTTTCTCGATCAACTCGAGGATATCAGCCACCTTCAACATGGCCATGGACGCATCCACGATCACCACTTCGACGTTCTTAGTGATGCAAGGGGCAACGTCCGTTACCGGCAACGTTACCTATAACGGCGTGACCGCGGTATTTGAGCCAATCAGCGATCTGGCGATCAGCACTGTGTACAATGTCACCATAACCACCAGTGTCGAGGACAGTTCTGGAAATGCTCTGATCAGCAATCACACCTGGTCCTTCACCACTGGTACGACCGCGGATGTTACCGCACCTACCGTGACCTTGACGGTCCCGATCAATGTGGCGACGGAAGTGGCGGTGGATGGAACGGTCACCGCGACGTTCAGCGAAGGGGTCGATCCTTCCACCGTCTCCACCACCACGTTCACTGTGAAGAAGGGAACGATGGCGGTCGAAGGCACCGTGACCTACTCTGGTTTGAAGGCTATCTTCACCCCTAGCGAGGACATCGAGTACAGCACCAACTACACGGCCACCATCAGCACCGGGGTCGAGGACCTGGCAGGCAATGCCATGGTGAGCGCTCACACCTGGAGGTTCACTACAGTTGATGCACCGGAAGAGGACGGATCAACCGAGTTCCCCCTCTGGGCGATGGCCTTGATCATACTGGTCGCCGCCGGAGTGATAGGGGTGGTAGTCTACCGCGTGGTCAAGAAACCCTCAAAGAAGTAAACTATCTTCTTTCCTAAAACCGTCGAGGGGGCGCTCGAGCGAACGGGCGCCCCTCCGGCCACCTTTTTTCAACCAGAATTCAGCATCCCACACATCCTACCTGTCTATCAGGCACCTTTAAGTATTGTTAAGACAAGGTGATACTCATGGTCGAGGTAATCACAATTGCAGGATTCCTCGTCGCCTGGTTGGTCTCAACCTTAGTGATCTACTTTGTCACTAAACTATTTGGGCAGACGGAAGATATCGGAAAAGCGATAATGGCCGCTCTTATCGGAACGGTCATTTATGCTCTGGCTTACTTTTTATTTGGGAACGGACTGCTGGCAGCATTAGTGGCAGGGATCGTCTGGTTATTGGCGCTGAGAAGCCTGTACAAGATCGATTGGGGCAAGGCACTGATCATAGCCATAATCGTCTGGATAGTGGCGCTCGTGATCGGTTTCTTCTTACCGACCCTTTCCGGTCCGTTCTAAAACAATAGAAAACCTTTTAGAGGTCGAAACCGGCCTTATTCCTATTTTTCCAAGCGAGCATGACCGTTCTTATCTGCTTACCTTTTGATTCGGCCATTCATCTATGACAGTGGCCAGGCACGGCGCCTCGTTCATTTTCTTACCGAAGCGGTCGAAAAGCCTTCCGTTCCGGATCGCCACCTCGCCGCTTACCAGCATCTTGATGGTCTCTACAAGCAGGGGGACTTCCCTCTTGACCTCCCGGGCTCGTATGGCCTTAGCCAGATCATCCCGTGAGCCGATATCCTCCCGTAGGTCGGAAATATCGAACTGGTCATAGGCCACCGTATCACCGCGGTCCAGCTCCGGTGTGCACACGTGCACCATCGAACCGTACGTCGCGTCATCGCTCTCCGCCACCCGGTGGACTATCTCTTCCCAGGTTCCCTGATAGGTGTTGGGTAAGGCCGGGTGCAGGTTGATGATCTCGTGTTTAAGGCAGGTCTCGGGGTCTAGGATGAGCATGTATCCGGCCAGCACCCCGAAGTCCATGGGATGCTCCGAGATCTTATCGCGCATGGCCTTTCCGTAAGCTTCGCGCCAGGCGTTCAGGTCCTTTCCCTTCAGGTCGTTACGGAATCCGTCCGAAGGCAGTATTATGACCGGGATGCCATCCTCCTCGGCCATGGCGATCAGCTTGGCCCGGTGCTGGTTTCCCTTTACCTCCCGGTTCATGAACACGAACGATAGCTCGGCATCGATCTCCCCACTATTGATCATGGACCTCACGGTGCTGAACAGCCCAAGGGAGCCGGGCCCTCTTCCGGTGGTGAACCAGCCTATGCGCTTCATTTCCATCCCTCAATCCCTTGCTAGGAGATATTTATTCGCGCCCCGGGTCGGAGCGTTCCTTGGGCCTCAGTGAGGCCACGTGGACGGTCACAGCCACTGCTATCACAAGGAGCAGGACCCTTAGCCAGTCATCTTCGATGAAGAGCACGGTCGTCAGCCCCATGGTCAGCCAGAGCATGGCGATGGTGAACGCTCGTACCTTGATGGGAAGACCCTGTCCTTCCCGGTAGCTGCGGATGTAAGAGCCTAACAGACGATTGTTGATGAGCCAACAATAAAAGCGCTGCGAACCGCGGGCGTAACAGGCGGCAGCCAAAAGTAACAGGGGCGTGGTCGGCAGCACCGGGATGAAGATACCCACCAAGCCCAGGGACAGGCACAGCGTGCCGGCCACTATCAGGGACCACCTGACCAACTTTGACCCCGATTCGCACTCTTCTTTCATCTGCTCTCCCGAAGGTCCGAACTCAGAACCTATCCAACGTACCCTTGCTCCTGGCCAGGTATTCGAACCCCCGGAACATCAGGTATCCGGCGATCATCACGATGAAGCCGACCAGCGCCTCCATGCCCAGCAATCCCGATAGCTCTCCCAGGGAAGCGCCCTGCACGGCCATCCTGGCCGCCTCCGTCCCGTAGGTCATCGGTATGGCGTAGGAGAACGGCTGCAGATATCCCGGAAGGAACGAGACCGGGAAGTTGACCCCGCAGAGCAGCAGCCCGATGAACAGGAATATGTTGGCGACGATCATGGATGTGCGCAGGAACAGTCCCAGCGAGCTCAGCATCAGTCCGAAGCCGGTCATGGCGAAGGTGGTGACCAGAATGACCGTCGCCAGGCCCAGGTAGTTGGCCTGGGAGAAGTCCACGTTGAAGATAAGGGCGGCGTAAAGGAACGCTATGGTGACCGTGGCCAATCCGTTCACGATCTGGAAGGCGGCTCTTCCCACGAAGACGGAGAAGCGGTTCGCGGGGGACACCAACAGGTTCTCGATGGTCCCCTGGTTCTTCTCCTCCCCGGTGATGTTGCACACCGCGAACACGCTCACGTAGGCCAGGGATTGCAGCGCGTTCCCGATGGCCACGAACTCCATGGAAACCTCGGAATTGTTGACGAACTTAGCGACGTAAACGAAGAAGGCAATCTGGAACAGGGACATGCCGAACAGCTGCATGATCCACATGGCCGGGTTCAGCCAGGCGAATAGCGCCCGCTTCGCAAGCACCGCCGAGCTCCAGAAGACCCGCAAAGGGTTGCTGACGTTTTCGGACATATCAGTACCTCATCAGATTGGCGGTCTTGCGCGCCCGGTGGTCCACCGCCTTGTACAGCCAGATGGAGACGGTTAGGTATAGTACGGACAATATGGCCAGATACAGGATGTCCCCCCAGTATCCGACCGAAAAACCGTCAGCGTAAGCGGGAAGGGCGGCGTACCTTATGGCGTCGATGCCCCAGGTCGGTGCCAGACTATAGGAAAGGGGATGCGACCAGTAAGGCAAAAGGAATATCGGGAACATGCTTCCAGTGCCGACGTAGATAGGGAACTCCAGCCCGTTGGTGAGCACCTGCGCCGAACGCGTCAGCACGAAGGCGGCGCTGAACAGCATGCCCAGGGTCGCCAACGAGAGCAAGGTCAGCACGAAGGCCAGCATGAACAGCCAGAAGTCGGCCACCTCCAATGGGGTCTGGAATATGACCATGGCCGCCACCAGGACGAAGAGGCCGTTGACTATGCCGACCAGGGCGTTCCAGATGGTCCTCCCGCCGATGATCCAGATGAGCGGGCTAGGCGCGGAGAATATGGCATCCACCGTACCCCACCAGCGATCGGACTGTATGGAGAAGCCGGAAGCGTACAGGGTGTTGCCCCACATGCCCATCATGCCCCCGCCCAGCACCGCGTACAGCACCGCTTCCGGACTTGGTTCCTGGTAGAGCATGAGCACCACCATGGCCAGGACGAACGGGGCGATGATGTTCGGGATGATCCACTGCGGCTCGGCCCAGAACATCGCGGCCTGGTGCCGGAAGGAAGCTGCCGTCGCGCGGAGCCTAGGCATCTTCCCTCACCAGCCAGAGGTAGGCGTCCTCCAACGTGGGTTCCTTGACCTTCATGCCGATGACCTTGCGGTCCTCCAGTAGGTGGGTGACCTTCGGCAATAATGATACCGGATCGCAGACCTGCACTCGCATGGTCTGCTTGTCCTCGGACATGTTGGCGGTGACGGTGCGAACGCCGTCCAAGGCCTTCAGCAGGTCCAGGTCCTTCTCGGTGATGCCGAAACCTTCCACCTCGATGACCGAGGTGTCCTTGACCAGCGATTTTAGCTTGCTTGGGGTGTCCAAGGCCACTATCTTTCCCCTGGTTATAACCCCGATACGATCGCAGAGCTCGTCCGCCTCGTACATGTAATGGGTGGTGAGCAGGATGGTCTTACCCTCGGCTACCAGGTCCTTGGTCATGTCCCGGGCGTCCCGGGCCGCCTCCGGGTCGAGGCCAATGGTCAGCTCGTCCATGAATATCAGCTCGGGATCGTGGATGATGCCCTTGGCGATGTGCAGCCGCTGCTTCATTCCCCGGGAGTAGTCCTCCACCCGGGTGTCCGCCTTGTCCAGGAGGTTTACCCTCTTGAGAACTTCCTCGATGCGCTTGTCGCGTATGGAAATGGGAACGCCATAGATGTCAGCGAAGTAGCGGAGGTTCTGCCGGGCGGTAACTCGATAATAGAGGCCTCGCTCGCCTCCGAGAATTAGCCCGATGCGCTTCCGCACCTCCATGGACTCCTTGACCACGTCGTAACCGAGTATCTTCACGCTACCAGATGTCGGCAGCAGCAGAGTGGTCAGAACCTTGATGGTGGTGGTCTTGCCGGCGCCGTTAGGGCCTAGGAGGCCGAACAGCTCGCCACGTCGTACCTGGAAATCGATGTCGTTCACCGCCACGGTCTCCTTCTTCTTCTGATGAAGGATGCCAGTGGTGCTGTGGTATTTCCTTACCAAGCCCTTGACATCGATGACGATCTCATCACTATCCATCTGACTTCCCCTTTTTCGTCATTCCCTGTTCGGTAATAACCTTTACCGTGGGCGATAAAAATGTTTGCGCACGATGGGACGAAGGGTTAGGACCATGACATCGAAAAAGCGCCTGACATATAATCTCCAGGTCTGTGATAAGGCCAATCAGGGTGGATGGTCTATCGATCAGCGAAGGGGAGCTCCGCAGAAGCGGCAACGCAGGTCGCCCTCGGCGTTCATTCCCCCGCAGTAATCGCAGAGCAATCTTTCCTCGTTCTTCCTCAGCCGGTCCTCATGGCTGACCCGGGTCTTTCTCCAAATGAACCATGCGGACAGCATCATCAGGACGGCCACGGCGATGACCACCAGGGCGGGAACGAGGAAACCGTCAACCCCCAACCCGGCCACCAGCAGGAAGAACAGGCCCATGAAGAGTATCATTCCGCCTACCGAGGCCAGGATTATGGCCGGAAGCGGCACCTGTGGAGGTTTTGGTCTCTGTTCGGCCGTCTCCTCCACTTGGTGGAGCTTCGGCATCTCTCTCCGGTCGCTGCTCCCGCCGTACATCCCTTCAGACCTCTTCGGCCGACATGGGTTCAAGACGATTTATTCGTTGCTAGTTGGTCCATCACGTTCGGCGCGACGGTTTCCATCACGCTTATGAGTCCCTAAGTCCGTTCATCTTTTCAGATACCATGATGTCCAAGATACCCGTAGAACTAGGGGCACTGAAGGCCGATCATCTGGACCGCGAGATACTCCGAACGGCGATGATCGCTGAGCTGGACGCGGTAAGCCTGTACGAGCAGTTGGCCGCCATGACCGCCGACCATAAGATCCGCCGGATACTGCTGGATGTGGCCAGGGAGGAGAAGACCCATGTGGGGGAGTTCCAGGCCCTGCTGCTGCTCATCGATCCGGAGCAGAGCGAGGAGCTGGAAGAGGGACGAAAAGAAGTGGAGGAAGAGCTGGGCTGACGCGCCAGGTTGGGAAAGGAAGTTCTCGGCTCACTTGTACCCGAACTTGTTGCGGAACAAGGTGAGGGAATCGGAAACTATCTCAGTGGCCCGGGCCCGTCCCTGCCAGCCGATGACGTTGGTCCCCTTCTTCTCTTCCAGCCTCTTGTAGGTCTTGAAGAACTCGGAGATCTCGTCCAGAAGGTGCTGGGGAATGTCCTCCAGCTCCAAGTACTGGTTGTTGCGCGGGTCGCCGCACGCGACGGTAAGGATCTTGTCGTCCTGCCCCTTCTCGTCGCTCATTTCCAGGACCCCGACCGGCCGGGCCTCTACGACGCAGCCAGGGAAGGTCGGCTCGCTGATGAGCACCATGGCGTCCAGGGGATCGCCGTCCTCGTAAAAGGTGCGCGGTATGAGCCCATAGGCCAACGGGAAGACGACGCTGGAATGCAGCACGCGGTCCAGCAGCATGCAGTCGAACTCCTTGGACACCTCGTACTTGTTCTTGCTGTCCTTGGGGGTCTCGATGATGACGTTGACGATCTCCGGGGGGTTGCGCCCAGAAGGAAGGTTCTTCCATAATGACATTTCAATTCCTCTCGGCCGCTTCGATTGTCTTTAGTTACTTATCTTTTTTCCCCTGACACAACCGCAGGTATTGATATCAAGGACCGGCGAGAAGCATGGTCGGAGCGGACGAACTAAGCTCATCTGGTAGCCCCCTCAGAAATTAATATAGGACCTATGGCATACTGTAACCCGATGGGAGAGGACTACATACAGACCGTGCTGTTCCAGCTTTTTATAATCATCTTAATGGTCGAAGTGGCCAGGATGATCTGCAACAGGGTCAAGATACCCACGGTGATCGGTGAGATACTGGTCGGCATAATCATCGCCAACACCTTCCTGTACAATTTCATCAACCTAGGCTCGGACCGGGAGGTGTTCGAGGTCCTCAAGGAGCTCGGTGTCATATTCCTGCTGTTCACGGTCGGTCTGGAGACCCCGTTCAGCTCCATACGCAAGGTGGGTAAGACCGCCATGTTCGTGGCGACCTTCGGGGTCATCATCCCGTTCTTCGTGGGTTATGTCTTCATGATCCTGACCTTAGGTCCGGAGAAGCAGCTGGAATCCATGTTCGTAGGGGCGGCCATGGTGGCTACCAGTGTCGGCATCACGGCGCGAGTGATCAAGGACATGAACCTCATGCAGGCCGTGGAGTCCCGGGTCATCATCGGTGCCGCAGTCATCGACGATGTCATGGGCATGATCGTCCTGGCGGTCGTCGTAGGTATCGCCAGCGGTGGAAGCCTGGACATCATCCAGGTGGCTGCCGTTTCCATACAGGCTGTGCTGTTCGTCCTGGCCATCATATTCATCGGTTCCCTATTGCTACCAAAGATGGTCAAGCAGAGGGATGAGAAGAAAGCGAAGCAAGTGTGCACCGCGGACCGCAAGCGCAAGGGATTCGGCCCGCTGCCGCTGGCCCTGATCGTCTGTTTCGCGCTGTCGTCCATGTCCGCATTCCTTGGCCTGGCCGCGATAATCGGTGCCTTCCTGGCCGGCATGGCCTTCGGGGAGTTCAAGGACAAGTGGCCCTGCGAGGAGAAGATCGAGCCCATCACCGAGTTCCTGACCCCGTTCTTCTTCGTGTTCGTAGGCATAGAGGTCTCCCTGGCCGCCTTCGGGGAGTTCGAGGTTCTGCTCCTTGCCGTAGCGATCACCGTACTGGCCATAATCACCAAGTTCATCGGCTGCGGTCTCGGGGCGAAAAGCCTGGGAGGCAAGTCGGCGGCCATCATCGGCGTGGGCATGATACCCCGAGGTGAGGTCGGTCTGATCGTGGCCAGCATCGGTTTCGCAATGAAGGACCCGATCACCGGGCTGAACATCATAGAACCAGGGCTTTACAATGCCATAGTGTTCATGTCCCTGTTCACCACGTTGCTTGCCCCGCCCCTGTTGACGTACACGTTCCGTCGGAAACTGGGTAAGAAGTGCGAAATGGTCCCGCCCGATATAGAGTGATTTTGAGAAACGACTTCCCCAACCCTATTTAGTTGTTTATGTGGGAAAGAGGGAGCTGGCCACCACCACGACGGCGATGGTTATGACGCACAGCGCGATCACCAGGTAGGGGCTGAGCTTAAGGGCCTTCTCATCCTCGTTATCGAAATACCTGATGAGGCCCGCCGCGGACTGGAATCCCCCGGTCTTGTTATCCTTCGCCATGTCGATCGCACCTGCTACCTCCAAAAGGATATAAAAGAATTATGCCCCCGCACCGTCCTCCTTTCCAGGCACCCAACCGCGATAAACCTTATAATGGGCAGGGGACTTCACGGCTTGATAGCATGCATTGGGCAGACGTGATAGCTAACACCCTTATCGAAAGGGGCGGTAAGCATCTGATATCTACTGGCATCACCCCCTCCGGCTCCATACACGTCGGCAGTCTGCGGGAGTCCATCACCGCCAACGCGGTCTACAAGGCGCTCAAGGACAAAGGGGCCGACGTCGACTTCATCTATCTGGTCGATTCCTACGATCCGCTGCGAAAGCGCTACCCCTTCCTTCCGGAATGCTTCGAGAAGGAGGTAGGGAAGCCGATATGCTACATCCCTTGCCCGGACGGCTGCCACGCTTCCTACGCCGAGCATTACATCACTCCCTTCCTGAACGCCATAGGCGAGCTGGGCATCAAGCCCCGCATCATATGGACTCACAAGCTCTACGAGGAAGGGAAGTTCACCGAGATCGTGGACCTGGTGCTCAGGGAAAGGTCCAAGGTCGGCCAAATACTCGGCGAGGTCACCGGCCGCAAGATGCCCGAGAACTTCTGGCCCTTCAGCGCCGAATGTCCGAAGTGCGGAATGTTCAGCGACAAGATCAGCGGTTACGATTTCCCGTACGTGCACTTCAAATGTCACTGTGGCTACGAGGGGGACGCCGACATTCGCAAGGGGGAGGGAAAGATGCCCTGGCGCGTCGAATGGCCCGCCAAGTGGAAGCTGTTCGGGGTCACCTGCGAACCATTCGGCAAGGACCACGCCGCCGCCGGAGGTTCATACGACAGCGGGGTGCGCCTGTGCCGGGAGATATACGGCGTCGAGCCGCCTCATCCAGTTCCCTACGAGTTCATCCAGTTCAAAGGAAAGGGGCAGATGCACAAGTCCACCGGCAACGTGGTCACCGGTACCGACGCGCTGCTCATCACCCCCGCCCCGGTGCTGGCCTTCAGCGTTCTTCGCTATAATCCGGAACGACACATCGACTACGACCCGGGGATGGGAATACTGGACATCGTCGACGAGTTCGACAAGGTGGAAGCCTACTACTTCAATGGCGGGGCGGACGAGAAGGAGAAGGACCTGTTGCGGGCGTACGAGATAGCGCAGCCCTCGGCTGTCCGCTCCAAGTTACCCTTGCAGGTCCCCTACCGACACCTGGTGAGCGTGGCCCAGGTATCCGATTCCTTCGAGAGCGCGGTCAAGGTCCTGCGGCGTTCCATGGACCTGCCTGACATATCCACGGAGGACATGGAGGTCCTGGACCAAAGGCTGAACTGCGTTCGCCACTGGCTGAACGCCTTCGCCCCCGAGGAGGTCCTGTACACCGTCAGCCAGGAGAGGCCAGACGTGGAGATCACCGACGAGGAACGGGCCTACATCTCCGTGCTCCGGGAGCGGCTGGCGGAAACGGAGTGGGTCGGTGAGTTGGTACACAACGCCATCTTCAACACCGCCAAGGAGCTGGGAATGCAGCCCAAGGTGTGCTTCCTGGCACTGTACCGGCTGTTCATAAACAGGCGCTCCGGGCCAAGGCTAGGGTTCTTCCTTTCCACCCTGGACCGGGACTTCGTGCTGAAGAGGCTTTCCGAAGCCTGAAACGCAGGTCACCTCTTCTTCAAGGTGAACAGGATCACAGCGATCCCCAACCAAACGAGGAAGCCGATAACCAGGAACAGCACGTTCCCCGGGTAGGCGTAGTTAATGGCCCATATGGCCCCGAAGGCCACCAGGAGCGTGCCCCAGAACATCAGGAAGTTGCCGTCGTTGCTGCGCCTCCTTTCCAGAGCACCGCTGCGCTGCTTGAACCCTACGAAAGTGGCGAACATCCCTCCCAGGAGCAGCATGGACGGTATGAACAGCGTCCAATCCCTAACTATCCAGGCGATCAGTATGGCCGCCGCGGTGGCGATTATGAGGTACGAGGCCGTCAAACTGGTCAGGGTGACCGAGGCTCTATCGTTCATTTCACTTCAGGTGAAAAAGGAAGGCCGGTATTATCAAACTTGCCCTCGTTCACTCGCGTAACACCTTCTCTGGGCCGTTTCGGCAGTAGAAGGAGTACTTCAATCCCAGATCGTCCGTCACCTTGCATACCGGGCAGTCGCAGGTCTTGGCCGGCATCTCACAGCCGACGCTCTTGCCCAGGTAGCAGTACAGAAGCTCCCGGTTACTGGCGTTGCACTCCGTATACGTAGCGCAGCCCGGACAGCGGCAAGTTCCCTTCGCGGCCTCGATCCAACGTTCCAGCTCCTCCGGTCGCAGGGCGTCTAAGCGCCTTATCTCCGATTCGAAGCGGTCCATGATATCGCCAATATCACTAGCGGGCGGAGGGCATATAATCGTTATCTGTCCTAGCGCAGCACTCCCATGTTGGTCAGCTTCTCCGGCAGGTACTTGTCGGTGACGAAGTCCAATCCGTATTTGGCCAGGGCCTGCTGTTCGGCCTTCTTGTTCAGCTTGAGCATGGTCTCGATCTCACCGCGCCAGTACTCGTCGGCGAAGCGGGGGTCCTTGAGCTCAGCGTGCAAAGCCCGTATGTCCATGTCCGTCAGCTTGTCGGTCGGCAGCTTGTAGTTCGTGATATCGGAAGCGGTGATGCCCACGAACTCGGCGGTCGGTGTGGCCAGATACTCCGAGATGTGTGCGGTCTTGATCGCGCCGTACGCCACGGAGGCGAATATGCGGAAGGACCAGGGATCGCCGTCGGTGAATACTACCACTGGCAGCCTCATCTCCTCGTTCATGCGCTTGATGATGCGGCGGGTGGAACGAGCAGGTTGTCCTTTCAGATGCACCAGCACGGCATTGTACTTGTCATCGAAGCCGTTCTCCACCAGCCTATCGAACATACCACCAGTTTCGATGGCCACCACGAACTTGGCGTTGGTGCTGATCAACTGCAGCTTCTCCTTCTCCACGTTGTTCGGGATGCCGTAACCGGAATCGCCCACGTCGTCCCGGCAGTTGATGGTCTTCAACCGTCCCTTGCGGTCCATCTCGCTTATGGTGATGTCCCCGATGATGCTGGCCCCGTTCTCTTCCGGCCGCAGCTTGAAGTCCTCGCGCAAGCAGGCGGTCACGATCTCCAGGTCCTCTGCCAGCATGTTGCTCTCGTCCTGCGAGTTGAACTTCGCCTTTTCCCAGCCCTCGGAGATATAGTACATCTCCCTCAGGGTGGAGGACTTCTTATCCGCGATCATATCCTCCAGGAACTCCAGCACGTACATGGTGCGCAACAGCATCAAGGCCCCATTGACCTTCTTCGCGGAACGGGCGCCCGTGGCCTTGCCGTACTTGAACACCCCGTGCTTGGGGTCGAATCGAATGTTGCTCTTGGTCCTCAGGGGCAAGGTCATCTTCGGTATCTTTCCGGTATCGATCTGATCGTAGATCGACTGGGCTATCTCCTTCAGGGAGCTGACCGCCTTATTCTCTTCCTCAGTCATCGTTAAGCGCCTCCGTGGACTCGTCGTAATCGACCTCTTCGTCCTCATCCTCGACCACCGGCGCCTCATCGCTCTCGGTGATCTGCAGCCCCTTCAGGTCCCAATCACCTGGTAACGGCTCAGCTCCGATTATGAACACCGGATTGATGCCCGAGGCGTAGATCTCGTTCTCATCGTAATCGTCCTTGTTCAGGCCGTTCAGCGAGAAGTTGATCTCCAATCGTTCCGTGGACGCTATCTTGGGTAGTTCCCAGGATACCTTGCCGTCCTCGCGTACCTCCGAGGGAAAGAACTGCAGCCCCTTGTAATCGAACGATCCGGGCGGCAGCACCATGTGCAGGTTGAACTTCTGCGATTGCGGCGTATAGTTGTAAATGGACACTCGCACCCGTTGATGTCCTTTCTCGAACGTAACCGCGTCATCGATCCAGACCACGTTCATGATCTTGGTTATGCTTCCGCTGAGCTTGGGTATCGGTTTACCGACGATCTTAGCGCTCTTCTGGGCGATGAGCGGCAGTATCTCCTGCACGATCTCGAACTTGACCTTGGTCTTGCTCTTGGTCTCCCTCTTGTTGAGGTGCGTCTTCAACGAGCGGCCGCATATCTTCAGGGCCAGCTCGATCTCCGCCTGTAGCTCCGGAAGATTGGCTATGGCCTCCTTGGCCTCGGAGGTGAACGGTACCTTCGTGGATGCCACATGCACCAATATTATCGCCGGGCCGAACGGTATGCCGGACCCTCCGCGCTGCTCCAGGCCGTATCGTCTCCAGTCGGTGTTCTCGATGGCCTTGGTGATCACGCACGCCCCCTGCTGATAGAGCAAAGGCACGCGGTTGGCGAACCTCAGGATCTGGACCTGGGAGTCCTTCGCCAAGCCTCCTCCGTAGACGATCCCCACCTCTATCAGGAAGGGATTCCCGGAATGCACCTTGGGGTCTCTGGTCACCGGTGGGGCGTAGAACTCCGGACGGACCTCGTCAAGGACGTTGCGCAGCCCCTTCTTGATCAGATTGGCGCCTATCGGCGAAAGGCAGTCGGTGGGCGGGGCCATTATCTTCACCGCGGCGATGGCCGCCAGCAGTGCCTTCTGCTGGTCCAGGCTGAGCTTGGCCGGGTTGACCTCCATGCTCAGGCCGGCCTTGTCGCAGATCTCTTTGGCCAGGCGGTCGCTTATTCGTGAAAAGTCCAGTTGCAGGAACTTGCCCAGGGTCTTGTTCTTGGTGTCCTTGGACATGTTCATCAATGTTCCAAGCTCCAGTCCCGACGGGTGGGGCTTGATCTCCTTGGTGGCCGGGGGCATCTTGTCCGTGGCCCTTTCGAAGGTGGTGCGCTTTCCATCCGGATCTACGAAGGTTATCTTGGAATGCGGGTTCACGATGGCGGTCTGCTTGAGGTATTCCATCACCGACTGCTTGCCGCCGACGTAACGGCCGTTCATGTGGTAGGTGATCTTCGTCCCGTGCTCCTTCCCGTCCCAGATGAACGGGTCCTCCTTCAGCACGTCGGGCATGTTCTTCTTGGTGTTGACCATTATCTCCATGCGCCAGGCCACGTCCTCCACTCCGGTCTTGGAGACGACCACCGCCGGCTTCCCGGTGGTGATCTGCCCGTACATGACCGTGGCCGATATCCCGATGCCCTGCTGGCCTCGGGACTGGCGCACGGCGTGGAAACGAGAGCCGTATAGGAGACGCCCAAAGACGTTGGGGATGGCCTTCTTGACGATGCCCGGTCCGTTATCCTCGACGGTGACCCGGAACTCATCCTTGTCCACCCTCTCCACCATGACCACGACATCGGGGAGAATTCCGGCTTCCTCGCAGGCGTCCAGGGAATTGTCCACCGCCTCCTTTATGCCCATGATGAGCGACTTGATCTGGGAGTCGAAGCCCAATATGTGCCGGTTTCGTTCGAAGAACTCGGAGACCGATATCTCCTTCTGCTTTTTCGCCAGTTCGTCAGCTATAGAAGACATTGGACCATCCCTTCATAGAAAAGACCGATTGCATCCCGGGGTGCATATCCCCGGGAGCGGTAAAAAGGTTTTGTGTTTTTAGAGCTTCTTTCCGCAGTTCCAGCACTTGGTGTCGGACTTCAGTAGCTTCGCCGAGCACTGCGGGCAGCTCAGTTCGTCATCGTCGAACTTGGCGCCGCAGGACGGGCACTTATTGGCCTCGCCGGGAACCTCAGTGCCGCAGTCGGAGCAGACGAACTTCTCCTCCTTGGCATCCTTCACCTTCTTGTCCTTGGTCTGGGCCCGCTTCTGCTCCATCTCGAAGATCTTCTTCTTGGAGCGGTCCATCCACCAGGTCAGCAGTATCAGTATGTAGAACAGCACGGCCATGCTGTAGAACGAGTAGACCGTCCCGGACATCAGGGAGTTGGTGAGCACCTTGCTCAGCTCGGCGTTCACCGGACCGAAGGTCTGCGGGGTAGTGGTCCAAGCGGTGCCGTTGACGACGCCGTACTGGAAATAGTAGACGCCTTCCTCCAGGCTGGTCACGTTGTACAAATAGACCGCCCCTAGCGAGGTGCTGTGGGAGTAGTCCATGGTGTAATTGGGATTGTCCTCCGGCTCGCCCCAATTGTTGAACAGGAGCAGGCTCACGTTGGCGTTGGTATCTCCCGCGGTCAGCACCACGCTGAACTGCAACTGGTCACCAGGCTCGGTATGGGACGGTGAAACGGTCCCTCCGACCAGCAGGCTGTTCTTGGAGCTCACGTCCTGCACCTCATAGTTGGCCACAGTGCTATACAAGGCGCCTCCCAGAGAAAGTCCGATTACCAGGAACAACACCAGTCCGAACACTGCCAGCCTCTTGCGTTCCTTTAGCCCGAAGTAGGTCGGTATGTAATAGGCGAGCAGGGCCACAAGGATAGGTAGTAGGCAGACCACCTGGGCTAGCCAGAGCTGCACGGTCAGGGTAAGGGAGACGGTGACCAAGAGGGCCAGCGCCATGCCCACCCAGATAGACATCTTGGACTGCCGCACCCCCTTCGTCATCTCATTTATATCGCCGATGAAAGACATCGGCCGGCCATAATTATTGTATCTTTAAACACTTTCGTTAGGACCATGGCAGAAATGAGGCCGGGGGAAGGCAGGATGGCCGTTCTGGCCCTGGGCGGCAACGCCATACTCAAGGCCGGCCAGGAGGCCAGGGACGACGTGCAGATCGCCAACCTCCAGGTGGCCTTCCGCTCCATGCTGCCCCTGCTTGACCGTTACCCCCGAATGATGATCACCCACGGCAACGGTCCTCAGGTCGGGAACATCCTGCTGCGGAACGAGCTGTGCCATACGGAGGTGCCGCCCATGCCTCTGGACGTCTGCGTCGCGGAATCGCAGGGACAGATAGCGTACCTGGCGATGCAGGCCTGGGACCGGGCCTGCCGTTCGGCGTGCAGGGAGGTCCCCATGCTTCCGATCATCACCCGCACCGTGGTCTCGGCGGACGATCTGGCCTTCCGGGACCCCACGAAGCCCGTGGGACCTTATTATTCGAAGGAGAGGGCGCTCGTCCTGGCGAGGGAGAAGGGATGGGTCTTCCGGGAGGATGTCAAGAGGGGTGGCATGCGTCGGGTGGTCCCGTCCCCGGACGTGGTCAAGGTGGCCAAGGAAGAACATTTACGAACGCTAGTCGAATCACTTACCCCTCCTTTCGTGGTGCTGTGCGGAGGGGGCGGAGGTGTCCCGGTGGTCCTAAGCGGGGCTGGTCTCATCGGCGTGGAGGCGGTGGTGGACAAGGACCTCGCATCGGCCAGATTGGCCGAGGTGTTGCATGCCGATATTTTAATAATGGTGACCGATGTTGAGTCGGTCTATCTGGATTTCACGAGCGAAAGGCCGCGTCCTCTCCGTAAGGTGACGGCCAAAGAACTGAGCCGCCACGCCGCGGAGGGCCAGTTCCCCCTAGGGTCCATGGGACCCAAGGTCGAGGCGGCGACCAGGTTCGTGAAGGCCACCGGTAGAAAGGCGATCATCACTTCCGCCGACCGGTTGATGGATGCCCTGGACGGAAAGGCGGGCACCACAGTGGAGTGAGGAAAAGCAAAGATGGCCTCGACGATCGAAGATCAGATAAAGGCGATCCAGGAAGAGATCGACAAGACCCAGAAGAACAAGGCCACCGAATACCACATCGGGAAGCTGAAGGCCAAGATAGCCAAGCTGAAGGAGGATGTGGAAAAGCGGAGGTCTTCCAGCGGAGGCCCTGCCAAGGGTTACTCGGTAAAGAAGAGCGGGAACGCCACCGTCGCGCTCGTGGGTTTCCCGAGTGTCGGAAAGTCCACTTTACTCAATACCCTGACCGGGGCGAGGAGCGAGGTCGGCGCTTACGACTTCACCACCCTGGATGTAGTTCCGGGCGCTTACGAGTACATGGGGGCCAAGATACAGGTCCTGGACATGCCCGGCCTGATACGGGACGCCTCTAAGGGCAAGGGCCGCGGCAGAGAGGTCATCTCCGTGGTCCGCGCCTCGGACCTGGTGCTTTTCGTTCTGGACTTCTACGATACCAACCTGCAGGTGCTGGTCCGGGAGCTGGAGAACGCCGGGATGCGCATCAACACCCATCCCCCGGACGTGGTGATCGCCAAGAGGGACCTCGGCGGAATCGACATCAAGACCACCGTCAAGCTGACCAAGCTGGACCTGGACCTGGCCAAGGCCATGATCATGGAGTTCGGGATGGTGAACGCCGATGTGGTCATCCGCGAGGACATCGACCAGGACCAGCTGGTGGATGTCCTGGCCGGGAACCGCATTTACATAAACGCCGTGCTGGCCATCAACAAGATCGATATCTCGGACGCGGAATACCTCAAGGAGGTCCGCAAGAAGTTCAAACACTGGGACCCGGTCTTCATCTCCGCGGTCAAGAACATAGGTATAGACGAGCTCAAGGCCCGGATATTCGATAGGTTAGAGCTAATTCGAGTCTACATGAAGAAGCAGGGAGAGGACGCCGATCTGGACGTGCCGATGATCACCAAGCACGGTGCCACGGTCGGCGATGTCTGCGACTCCATGCACCGTGTTTTCAGGCAGAACTTCCGCTACGCCCTGGTCTGGGGAAAGAGCGCCAGGTTCCCCGGTCAGATGGTCGGTCTGGAGCATCGTCTGGCAGACGGAGACGTCCTATCGGTCATCATTCGCCGCACCGGCGAGTGAAGGGATAACGATTAAACGCCTCCCAGGGAATGTCCGGCCGATGTCAAGGAAAGGAATGTCCACCCGCTCCGTGCACGACGGAGACAAGTCCCTGCATTACGAAGGGGCGATCAACACCCCGATATTCCAAAGCACCACCTTCGCCTTCCCTACCGAGGAACCGCGCACCTGGAACGGGGAGATCCCCGACGGCACCTACATCTATTCGCGGGACAGCAACCCCACCGTGAGAGCGGTCGAGGATAAGCTGGCCTCCCTGGAGGGCGCGGAGTCGTCCCTGGCCTTCTCCTCGGGAATGGCGGCCATAACCTCAGCGCTGCTGACCTTCCTGCAGAAGGGAGACCGTCTGGTCGCCATGCAGGACCTCTATGGAGGCACTTACGCCTTCCTTAAGAACGAGATGTCCCGCCTAGGCGTGGACGTCACCTTCGTACCGACCACTGACCCGGCGGAGCTATGCGCGGCGATAGACGGCAGGACAAAGGTGCTCTACCTGGAGAGCCCGACGAATCCGCTGCTCAAGCTCATCGACATCCGCGAGACGTGCAGATTGGCGCACCAGAAGGGGTGTCTGGTCATGATCGATAACACCTTTGCCACTCCCATCCTGCAGCGGCCGCTGGAACTGGGCGCGGACATCGTTCTACACAGCGCCACCAAGTACCTCAACGGCCACTCGGACGTCATCGCCGGCTTCGTGGCCGGATCCAGGAAGGACATGGCGATGGTCCACCTGAGACGGAAGCTGTACGGCGGAGTGCTGGACCCATTGCCGGCGTATCTGCTGGGCAGGGGCATGAGGACCCTGGACCTGAGGATGCGTAAGCATGATTCGAACGCCTTGGCCGTGGCCAGGTTCCTGGAGTCCCATACCAAGGTGTCCAAGTGCATCCATCCCGGGTTGGCGTCACATCCGGACCACGAGCTGGCGAATAGGCAGATGGACGGATACGGGGGAATGGTGACCTTCGAGGTGAAGGGCGGGCGAGCGGCTGCTGAAAGGGCGCTGAAGCGGTTCAAGATCATCGCCAAGGCGGCCAGTCTGGGCGGCGTGGAGTCGCTGGCAAGCATGCCGGTGAACACCTCTCACACCTCTTACAGTTCCGAGGAACGGCAGAAGCTGGGCATCGGGGAAGGGATGATCCGTCTCTCGGTGGGCATCGAGGACCCCGAAGACCTCTGCCAGGACCTGGACCAGGCCTTGAACTAATCGATGATGGCCTGGACGAATATCTCCGAGGACAGGCCCCATTCGCGCACCATCTCCTCGGCCGCGTCAAGGCAGTCGAAGGGCACCAGCAGCATGACCACATCTCCCCGGTAGGCGTAGCTCATGGCCCGGGAGAACATCTGATCGTCCTTCTCCAACGATTCGCAGAGCCATATCTCTCCTACCAGCCGGCGGCCGTCCTTGCGGGTGGCGACTATATCGGGGACATGCTCTCCGTAACCTCGCGGTTTGATGGGGAACGATTCCAGGTTCACCTGCAGATCGGAAAAGCCCTTGCGGTCCAGGTCGTCCGCCCAGGCCTGCAACAGCCGCGCCTTGCGTCGCCGGTCGTCCTCGTCCAACATAGCGCCCTGGCTATGATCTAGATCGTTATTCATACTTGCGCTGGGTCATCCCTCGCAATATTTATTATCGTCCGTTCCTTCTCACGCCACATGATCCAAAGGCCCCGGGGGACCAGGGATTTCGGCCCGGAGGAGATGGAGGTACGCCGCCACTTCGAGGACATGATGCGCCAGGAGGCGGTCCTGCACGGTTTCAGGGAGATCGCTACGCCCATCTTCGAGCATACCGAGCTATTCACTCTCAAGTCCGGTCCCGGGGTGATCGAGGAGATATATGCCTTCCAGGACAAGGGAGGCCGCGAGATATGCTTACGGCCGGAACTGACCGCCTCGGTGGTCCGCTTCTTCGTCAGCGATCTGGCGACGCTACCCCGACCGTTGAAGATGTTCTACTTCGGACAGTGCTTCCGTTACGAGAGGCCGCAGGCCGGACGCTATCGGGAGTTCTTCCAGTTCGGGGCGGAGATAATCGGGAACGCCACGCCGGAGACGGACGCCGAAGCCATCGGGCTGGCGGCGGCCATACTGGAAAGGACCGGTCTCCAGGATTATCGTATACGAGTAGGTCACATCGGCATACTTAGGGAGATGCTGGCGCAGGCCGGGGTCTCCGGAGATCAGGCTTCGCCGATCCTGCAGAAATTGGACAAGAAGATATACCCGGAAGCGGAGGAGCTGATGGCGCAGGCCGGCATCGATCCCCAGGTGGCCCAGGATATAATATCCACCACCAAGGTCACCGGTCCCGTGTCCGTGCTGGATTCCCGGGAAGGCCCGGCCAGCGATTACATCCGCCAAGTGTGCGATATACTGTTGGCCATGGGGTTCGACAACGTCAGCGTGGACCTCGGCGTGGTCAGGGGTTTGGCCTACTACACCGGCATGGTGTTCGAGGTGGACGCGCCGAAGCTAGGGGCGGAGAAGCAGATATGCGGAGGTGGCTCCTATTCTCTCTCGGAACTGTTCGGCGGCGAGAAGGTGTTCTCCACCGGGTTCGCCATCGGCTTCGATCGTACCTTATTGGCTCTGCAGACGGAAGGCGTGCATTTCGAAAGACCGGGCATAACCGCGTTCGTGGTTCCCGTGGGCGACAGCGTCAGGAGCAAGGCCTTCGAGATAGTGGCCGAACTGCGCCGCTCCGGCATCTCCGCCGACGTGGACCTGATGAGAAGAGGGGTCGGCAAGAGCCTGAAGTTCGCGGCCACCGTTCCCAGCAAGTACGCCTTGATCATAGGGGAAAAGGAGATGGAAAGCGGTTCCGTCACCTTGCGGGACATGAACAGCGGCGAGCAGTCCCTGGTCAAGATGGATGAGCTGGTCGCAAAATTAGGGCGTTGAGGGGCTTCAGGGCCGGAGTTTGTGGGGATCACAAGGGAGGATTGAACTTAGGAGGAAAACGCCTCCGGCCCCTGACGCCTTGAACCGTGCATTTAGCATCGTATATATAATGATTTGTGTGCTGCAATGAGGTTATGTAGGAGTTAACGCCGCAGCTGCCTAGCTAGGTTATGCTGATCCAACGTCCAGTTGACCAGGGCGTCCGCCTTGGTTATGACCTCGTTCTCCCGGGGCACGTGATGGACCTTCACCGTTCTCATTCCGGTCAGGATGTCCACCGCTTCTCGGTTCAGGGGCGCCAGGTTGGGGGCCTTGACCCGGTATTGCCCCTTGAGCTGTTTGATCACCAGCTCGGAGTCCATGAAAACCTCGACCTCGCTCGCCCCTCGTCTCAGCAGCTCCTTCAGCCCGGCCAGCAGCCCATGGTATTCCGCCTCGTTATTGGTCATCACTCCCAAATAATTGGAGCCGGAGGCTATCTCCTGTCCGTCCTGATCGCGGATGATGTAGGCGTAGGCAGAGTCCCCAGGGTTTCCGCGGGACCCTCCGTCGGTGAACAGCTGGAACTTCATCGTTCCCCGTATGGTCTAGGTTATTAATCCCACCTGGTATGCGAAACCTTGACAATGTGCGAAAATATACCCTCCCACGTCGTTTTACGGCAAGGACGTCGATAGCATGGACCGAGAGACCATAGCCCGGGTGGCCAAGGTGGCTAGGCTGAACCTCACCGAGGAGGAGATGGAGAGATACGCCAAGGACCTGGACGACATCCTGAATAGCTTCTCGGTCCTGGACGAGGCTCCGGCCGGCGATACTTACAGCTTCAACCCCATCCCGGTGGTCGACGTGCTTCGTGAGGACGAGCCAGGTCAGGACCTCGACCCGCAGGTGCTGAGGGACCAGATGGGGACCTACGAGGGTTTCGTAAGGGGGCCTAGACTGTCTTGAGCGCCATTTACGATCTTATCCGTTACGCCCAGCTTAAGCACCGGGCGTTCACCGAAATAGTGGAAGATCTGGACGATACTAAGTTCCACTTCTCGGCCAAGGACAACCTGTGCGCCGACGGTTTCCAGGCGCGGGCGGGGTCCGCCGTCCTGGACGGATACCGGCCGCCGTTCGACGCCACCCCCATACGCAAAATGAAGGATTCCGGCGGTCAGCTGGTCGGGAAGACCACCATGGACGAGTTCGGGTTCGGGACCTTCAGTACGAACTCCGCGCACGGCGTTCCGCTGAACCCCTTCGACCTGGAGCGTAGCTGCGGCGGTTCTTCCGGCGGCGCGGGAGCGGCGGCCTGCCTAATACCCGGCCACATCGCCCTTGGGGTTTCGACTGGAGGTTCCATATCCGGTCCCGCCTCCTTCTGCGGCGTGGTAGGCCTCACTCCGACGTACGGCCGCGTTTCCCGTTACGGGCTCATAGATTACGGCAACTCCCTGGACAAGGTAGGGCTCCTCTCCCGTTCATCTTCATTGGTGGCCAAGCATTTCCGGACCATCTCCGGTCCGGACCCCAAGGATCCCACCTCCTGCGCCCAGCCGGTCCTGGCTGATAGAGGAAAGATGCCCCGTTCGTTAGCGGTACCCAAGGAGGCGCTGCAGAACCTGGACCCGGCCGTTCGTTCATCGTTCCAGGACGCGCTCTCTAGGTTCAAGGAACTGGGAACGGAAGTACATGAGGTATCAATGCCCTCATTGCGCTTCGCCCTTCCCGCCTATTACATACTGGCGACCTCGGAGGCGTCCACGAACTTGGCCCGTTATTGCGGCATGCGCTTCGGTCGTAGGGAAGAGGAGCTCAACCAGCACTTCAACGACTTCTTCACCGGCGTCCGATCGGAAAGCTTTGGCGACGAAGCGAAGAGAAGGATACTACTGGGAACGTTCTGCCGCATGGTCGGCTTCCGCTCTCGTTACTATCTCAAATCGCTGGCGGTGCGCCAGCTGCTGATCGAAGAGTATCAGAAGGTCTTCCGGGACCACGATGCGGTCGTCACCCCGACCATGCCCTTCATCGCCCCTCGCTTCGAGGAGATAGGCAGAATGAAGACCTTGGAGATGTACGGGGCCGACGTTCTCACCGTTCCGCCGAACCTCACCGGTATGCCGCACATATCCGTCCCTTGCGCTTACGTTAAAGGATTGCCGGTCGGCATGCAGCTGGTGGCCGACCATTGGAAGGAGCTGGACCTGCTGGAAGCGGCCTCCGCCTGGGAGAAGGCGTTCATCTACCGATTCCCGGAGGTGTCGCCATGAAGATCGGACTGGAGATGCACTTCCAACTGCCCACCCGGTCCAAGCTGTTCTGTTCCTGTCCCACCTCGTCCGCGGAACCGAACCACAACGTGTGCCCGGTCTGCCTGGGTTATCCCGGCTCAAGGCCTTCGCTGAACCGTAAAGCTCTGGAAGCTGGGTTGGGCATCGCCCGCTTCCTGGACTGTAAGATCGAGGAAAAGGTGTGGTTCAACCGGAAGACCTACTTCTATCCGGACCTGCCGAAGAACTTCCAGATCACCCAGTACGAATCGCCCCTGGGCACGAACGGTCATTTCGATCTCAACGGAAGGCGCATCGGCATCTGGCGCGTTCATCTCGAGGAGGACCCCGGCCGGATAAGGCGGGTCGGCCGCTCCGGAGAGGAGATAGCGTTCGTCGATTATAACCGGTCCGGCATACCGCTGGTGGAGATAGTCACCGCTCCCGATTTGACCTCCCCGGAGGAGGCCCGGGAGTTCATCGACCAGCTGGTCACCGAACTGCGATCGCTCTGCGGCCTGGAGGCCCAGGACGAGCAGTCGTTCAGGGTGGATGCCAACATCTCCCTGGGCGAGGAGCGCGTGGAGGTCAAGAACGTCCAGGGGCTGCGCAACCTGGAGAGGGCCCTAAAGTTCGAGGCTAGCAGGCAATCCAAGCTCCTGGCCGCCGGTAAGAAGGTGGTCAGGGAGACCCGCCGCTTCGACGAGGAGAGGAAGGTCACCTCCTCCGCCCGGGAGAAGGAGACCGAGGAGGATTACGGTTATATCGGCGAGCCGGACCTGGGCGAGTTCCGCATCGGGGAAATGGCCCGGAACCTGGACCTGAAGGAGACGCCGTTGGTGCGTGCCAGACGCCTTGTCTCATCCTTTGGGATCGGTGAGGCGACGGCCAAGCAGCTGGTCCTTACTTCCGTTACGCTCACTGACCTGTTCGAGGAACTGTGCCGCCACGTGCCGCCGGAGAAGGCGGTCTCCTGGACCACCGGTCCCATCTCAAGCAATTGGGCGGTTCTGCAGGACCCGGGCAAGTGGCCGGAGATCGTCCAGATCGTCAAGGACGATTCTGACGGACGCATCAACGATAACGAGGCGAAGCGCCGGATATTATCGTTGGCAGGGGTACAGCAAGAGGCTGCCGTCGAAGGAGGGGACGACATGACGAAATTGATATCCGATTTCGTGGACTCCCATCCGGAGGTCCTGGCAGACTATCGCAAGAACCCCAAGGCGGCCAACATGGTCATCGGACACGTCATGAAGGAGAGCAAGGGCCGCTACTCATCAAAAGAGGTCGTGGAAGAGGTTAGAAAGGAAATGGATAAAAGGGTTTAGTTCTCCTCGTCCTCGTCGGCCAGGCTGAGCAGCTGCAGCTCGGAGAGCTTGGCATCCTCCACCTTGGTGGGCGCGCCGTCCACCAGGGACTGGAACTTCTTGTTCTTCGGGAACGCGATGACGTCACGAATGCTCTCGCAGCCCAGGAGCATGGCGCATAGGCGGTCCATGCCCATTCCAATTCCGCCGTGCGGGGGCGCTCCGAACTCCAACGCCTCGAGGAAGAAGTCGAACTCCCTCTGGATGGTCGCCTCGTCCATTCCCAGTATGCCGAACACCTTGCGCTGCATTTCAGGATCGTGGTTCCTAAGCGAACCGGAGCCGATCTCGCTTCCGTCGAACACCAGGTCGTACGAGTGGCCCATGCCCTTAGCGCATTCCTTGCCCTCCGGGATGACATCGCCCACCGGCCTCACGAAGGGGTGGTGGAAGGACGTGAGGCCACCGGTGGCCGGGTCCTTCTGGAACAGCGGGCAGGATACCAACCAGACGAACTGGTGCCCCTTGCCTTCCAGCAGCCCGAGGTCCCTGGCCAATTTCAGGCGCAACTGTCCTCCGGCCTTGAGCACGCTTTCCCTGGGACCGGCCAGGTACAGCAGGAGATCGCCGAGCTGAGCGCCGGTGCGCTTGGCGATGGAATCGCGAACTTCCTCTGGGAAATACTTCACGATGTTGGAGCTCAAACCTTCGGAGGTCATGCGCATCCAGGTGAGGCCGCCCATGCCCTGGGACTTGGCCCACTCGATGAGCCGGTCGACCTGCTTGCGCCCGACGGAACCGTCGGTGTCCTGCTCCTTGATCAGGTTCGCCTTCAGGTTGATGCAGGTGACCATGCCACCCTTGGAAAGGACCTTCTGGAATATCTCATATGGAGCGTCCTTCACCAGGTCGGTCACCTCCTCCATCTCCAGTCCGAAGCGGACATCCGGAGCGTCGGTGCCGTACTTGGCCAGGGCATCCTTGAGGTCGATGCGCGGGAAAGGTGTCTGGAGCTTCTCGTTGAACAGATCCTTCCAGACCGAGGCGTACATGCCCTCCACCATGTTCAGGATGTCATCCATCTCCACGAACGACATTTCCATATCAAGTTGGGTGAACTCCGGTTGGCGGTCGGCCCGGCTGTCCTCATCCCGGAAGCAGCGGGCGATCTGGAAGTAACGTTCCACTCCGCCGACCATCAACATCTGCTTGTAGAGCTGCGGCGACTGCGGCAAAGCGTAGAACTGCCCGGGCATCGTTCGTGACGGAACCAGGAAGTCCCTGGCCCCCTCCTTGCTGCTGCGGGTCAGCATTGGCGTCTCCACCTCGATGAACCCCTGCGTCTCCAGGTATCGGCGGGCGGAGGATATCAGCTTGGAGCGGAACCTGAGGTTGGCGCTCATCTCCTTCCGGCGCAGGTCCAGGTAACGGTACTTCAGCCGGAGGTCCTCACCAGGGAGCTGGGAGTTCTTCTGCTCGGCCACCTCGAACGGGATGGGCTTGGAGCGGCTGAGTATCCTCGCGTCCTCAATGAGCAGCTCGACCTCCCCGGTGAGGTTGCGGGCGTCGTTGGTTCCTTCCACTCGGTTCCGAACGATACCAGTGACGGTCACGACGAACTCGCGACCGATATTATTCAAAATTTTCTCCAACCGGTCCAAGTCCCCGCTGTTGGAGGCCTCAGGGTCGAACACCGCCTGGGTGCTCCCATGAGAGTCCGCTATGTCGTAGAACAGAACTCCTCCATGGTCCCTGTAGAACCTTACCCAACCGGCGAGGGTAGCTCTCTTGCCAAGGTCCCCTTTCGTCAGTTGTCCGCAATGGTGTGTCCTTAACATTTCCATTCCTCTGGTTGGATATGGTCGGTAAGCCGGAGTAATGTGGATGCCATATTAAATTCTTGTCCACCGCGGAAATGGCAAAACGCCAACTAATGACAATTAAAGTCACTATTATCGTTCAAATTGCCAGGATATATAAACGAAGGTGGACGGTTTGACCCATTACTTCTGCTCCACCGGGCTGAAATCAGGCAAAAAGTTGAACGGGTCCTTTATCACGTTCAAGATGACGTAGGTGTTGGTCTTCTTGACCCCCTTTATCGTCAGCATGGATTTGACCACTTGGCTGAACTCCTCGCGGGAGCGGCAGGCCACCCAGGCGATGGAATCGCATTCGCCCGTAACGTCTAGAACGGCGACCACGTTCTTCAGTTCCTTGATGCTCTGCTGGACGCTTATGAGGTCACCTTCCACGTAGATGTGCACGATGGCCATGAACTCATAGCCCAGTTTCATGTAGTCCACGTTGGCCCGATAGCCGCGGACCACGTCGTGGCTCTCCAAGTTGCGCACGCGTTGTATCAGGGTGGTGGGATGTATGCCCAGCCTTTTGGCGATAGCTCTAGACGATCCCTGGCTGGATTTGCACAACTCCTCGATGATCCGCTTGTCCAATTCGTCGAGCATGATTAAAGCCCTATTACCAATTTCCAGAACGGCCTCCTTAGATATATGTCTTTCAAGACTAGGGATGAGGTGCTCATTTGTCTAGTTCATCTCTATATAAGCTCGGCGTGGACTATTTACACGAATTAAGCTATCCACAGGTCATGACCGTCAAGCTTTACGAGGCCGACCCTTACCTTAACGAGTTCATCGCCACCGTGACCAAGGTGGATGGGGACTGGGTCGTCCTGGACCGAACTGCCTTCTATCCAGGTGGAGGCGGGCAGGAGCATGACCACGGTACGTTGGATGGGCGAGAGGTGACCAACGTCAAGGGCAAAGAGGAGATCTCCCACCAGGTCCCAGGGCATGGTCTGACGGTCGGATCGCAGGTCAAAGGGGTACTGGACTGGGAAAACCGCTACGGCCTCATGAAAGCGCATACTGGCGAGCATCTACTCTACTCCTCATTATCAAAACGCACGGAGATGGAACTGGTCAAGATCTCCTTATCGAGCGAGAAGAAGGTGCTCATCGTCAAAGGGCATCTTGACTGGGAAATGGTGAGGGACGCGGTTCACGAGGTGAACGACATAATCGCCGCCGGAGCGGAGGTCACCTGCCAGCACGTTGACCGTGAGAACATGGTGGAAGGCGGTCCGCGGGTCAAACTGGACAGAATAAGCGATAGAATGGTGCGGGTGGTCAGCATCGGCGAGCACGACAGCGCTGCCTGCGCCGGCGTTCATTTAAGGAACGCCAGGGAGGTAGGGATGCTGCTGGTCAGCAAATTCACC
>Ga0209099_1000473_pt1 | contig 47876 bp, 40 predicted proteins | sample AD_JPNHW2_MetaG_FD_184430 | JGI IMG/M metagenome (GOLD analysis project Ga0209099, IMG submission 184430) | Active sludge microbial communities of municipal wastewater-treating anaerobic digesters from Japan - AD_JPNHW2_MetaG (SPAdes) (version 2) | ecosystem: Engineered > Bioreactor > Anaerobic...
AATATTTTCGAAGATATTGGCTCGCGAAATCCGGAGAGAACTTTAGCGCGCGCGCAAATAATGTCTACTATCGCAGGAATTATCAAAACACGCAGCCTTACGCAAAAAGAAGCATCTGGAATTCTTTGTATTCCGCAATCAAAAGTATCTTGCCTTGTTAATGGTAAACTAAGTTTTTTTTCGCTTGATCATCTTCTTGCACTATTGAACAAATTAGGCCAGGATGTTGATATTGTTGTTATGCCAAAAAGAGATAGACTTGCCTCGACACACGTTTTGCTTGCTGTTTGAGCAAAAAAGAGATTGCCACGCCCATGCTTCGTTTAATTATGGGGTAAATCGGGCTCGCAATGACGACTAATTCCAATCATTAGTATAAAAACAGATTGCCACGTCGCGACCTAGAAGAGGGAACACTTTCCTGTACGAGACAAAATCGTCTTGTACGCTTGGAAAATGTCCCCTTCTGATTGGTCAAACAGAAACACTTTCCGTTATAATAGGGAAACTGTCCCTATCTCAAGCTGGAAAATGTCCCCTTCTGTTTGATTGCTCCTCGCAATGATTGGCTCATAGCTCGTAGGTCATAGCTGATAGGTTGAGTTCCGCCGGAGGCGGACGTAAGTTTTTGTTTTTCCTATCACCTATGACCTATCAGCTATAAGCAACTAACCTATATGATTTTTCTCTATTTAATGTTATAATATTTCTCTAAATAACGGAGGAAAAACATGATACATGGCGTTGTGATTAAAGAACTTAAGCAGATTCCTGATGAGCGCGGCAAGATCATGCATATGTTGCGGGAAGATGACCCGCTTTTTGAGCGGTTTGGCGAGATTTACTTTTCTGTCGTATACCCGAACGTGGTTAAAGCGTGGCATGTGCATACCAAAATGACGCTTAATTACGCGGTCATCAGCGGTATGGTCAAACTTGTTCTGCACGATCCGCGCAAAGATTCTCCGACCTATAACGAAATCCAGGAAATTTTTATGGGCGAAGATAACTACGTATTGGTTAAAATTCCTCCGCTCATAAACAATGGTTTCAAGGGCATCGGTAAAAAGCAGGCAATCGTCGCTAATTGCGCAACGATTCCGCATGATCCCAAGGAAATCCTGCGTATTGACCCGTTTAAGAACGATATCCCGTATAGCTGGGAACTCAAACATAGATGAGCGTTTTAATAATCGGCGCTTCCGGTTTAGTCGGAAGTTATCTTTATAAGTCCATTTCACTGCATACATCCGTTATTGGAACGTATCAAAAGTTTGCTATTCCCGGGCTGCAGCCGCTTGATATCTCTTCGGACCACAATATCAGCAAACTCATAGAAACTGTTAACCCGGAATTTGTTTTCCTGCCTGCCGCATTCACCCATGTCGATGCCTGCGAAGAAAAAAAGGATTTCTGCAAGGCAATCAATGTTGACGGCGTGCATAATGTGATAAAAGCACTCCGGGGTACAAACACGGCGCTGATTTATTTTTCCACTGATTTTATCTTTGACGGCAAGGACGGCCCGTATACCGAAGAAAGCAAACCAAACCCGATCAGCTATTACGGCGAAACAAAACTCAACGCCGAACAGTTGATCATCGAGAACCTCAGGAATTACCTGATCATCCGCACGACCTGTGTTTACGGAGCAGAACCGCAGGAAAAGAATTTTGTCATGGCATTGATCAAGAAACTCCGGCTAAAAGAAGCAATTGAAGCTCCTTTTGATCAGATTACAACACCAACCTACGCGGGAAACCTTGCTGAAATCACCTGGAGGCTGGTGCAGGAACGTAAAACCGGGATATTTAACGTAGTAGGCGCAAACCGCATGAGCAGGCTTGATTTCGCGAACTTAGCAGCTGATACGTTCGGTCTTGATAAACGTTTTATTCGGGGCGTAACTACAGATTCATTGAACAGAAAAGCAAGACGGCCTCTTAATGCGGGGCTTACTATTGATAAAATCGAAAAAACCCTGGGCATTCGTATACCCACGCCAAATGAAAGCCTGGAAATAATGAAGGATGAGCTAAAAAATGTCTTTGTCTGATACAAAAACAGCGCAACTTAGGAAAAAGATCACCCAATCAGTCTCACAACTTGTAGCTCTGGAACATGCGCCTCGGAAATTCATCCCCGGCAAAACAAAAGTCAATTGCTCGGGCCGTGTTTTTGACGAACAGGAGATCCTCTCGCTTGTTGACGCATCGCTTGAATTCTGGCTGACAGCAGGCCGATACGCCCAGCTGTTTGAAAAGAGATTCAGCGAATTCCTGGGGACAAAACACACGCTTCTGGTTAATTCCGGCTCATCGGCGAATTTCCTGGCAATCGCAGCGCTTACGTCACCGCAACTGCTGAAACGGAAATTAAATCCCGGCGATGAAATTATTACAGCCGCGGCAGCATTTCCCACAACGGTGAATCCTATTGTGCAGAATAATTGTATCCCTGTTTTCGTGGATGTTGACCTGCCGACATATAATGTCGCTCCTGAATCAATACAACGGGCGATAACCAAAAAAACAAAAGCGGTTTTTCTTGCGCATACCCTGGGCAATCCCATTGACGTTGCTGCAATGCGCATGATCTGCCATAAAAACGGTATTTTCCTGATTGAGGACGCCTGCGACGCGCTTGGCTCGCGCCTGAATAACCAGTTTACGGGCACGTACGGTGAAATCGGGACATTCAGCTTTTACCCTGCGCATCACATCACCATGGGAGAAGGCGGGGCGCTTGTCACTAACGACACAAAACTCAAGAATATAATCCAATCTTTCCGCGATTGGGGAAGGGCCTGCTGGTGCGATCCCGGTAAAGATAATTGCTGCGGCAAACGATTCCAGTGGAAACTCGGCGGACTGCCGCAGGGGTATGACCACAAATACATGTATTCGCATTTGGGGTATAATTTAAAACTTACCGATATGCAGGCAGCCATCGGTGTTGAACAGCTTAAAAAACTCCCGCATTTTATGAAGATCAGGCAGCGTAATTTTACGCTGCTTAATAACGGGCTTAAGAAATACGGCAAATACCTGCTTTTACCGGAACATATCGCGGGCGCTACGCCGAGCTGGTTCGGGTATCTTATATCGGTAAAACCGAATTCCGGATTTACCAAGAACCAGCTTGTGCAGTACCTCGAGAAAAAGCAGATTGCCACGCGCATGCTCTTTGCCGGAAATATCACCAAACAACCTGCTTTTAGCGGCGTGCGGTATCGCGTATGCGGGAAACTGACCAACACCGACTACATTATGAATAACACCTTCTGGATCGGGGTTTATCCGGCAATAACAGAAGAGATGATAGAGTACGTTCTGGAAGTTTTTGAATCGTTTTTTGCTAATTTAAAATGAACCCTCTTGCCTCAATCATAATCGTTAACCGAAATGGTATTGAGTTCGTAGACGCCTGCCTGAAAAGTGTTTTTGCCAATACATACCCTGATTTTGAAGTAATCTTTGTGGACAATGGTTCTGATGACGAAAGCCTTGCGTTGGTACAAAACACGTTCGGCCAGGATACGCGCCTGCGCATTATTGAGAATAAAGCAAGCCTTGGCCCTGCGGTAGGCAGGAACAGGGGGATCGCTTCTGCCAAAGGTGACTACATCGCTTTTCTCGATAATGATACTGAAGTTGACAGGAACTGGCTTACTGCCTTGATCAAAGCTTTTGAAGCTGATTCGACGATCGGTGCAGCGCAAAGCAAGTTGTTGCGTATTGAACCCGCTGATGAATATGATTATGCCGGAGACTATCTTAACGCATTCGGTTTTTTAACGGAACGCGCACGCGGAGCTCAAGATACCGGGCAATTCGATTTTCCCGCGGAGATATTCAGCGCAAAATCAGCGTCCTGCATGGTGCGAAAAACAGCGTTGCAGATCAGCGGAGGTTTTGACGAAAGTTATTATATGTACCTGGAAGAGACTGATTTTTGCTGGAGAATCTGGCTTGCTGGGTATCGAGTGATGTTTTTGCCTGAATCAGTAGTGCACCATGCGTATGGCACCAGGAAAAAAGCAAAGAAAGAATATTATCCCGATTTTGTGGTGAAATATTACGGCTGCCGGAATTACATAACAACGCTCTGGAAAAATCTTTCTTTAGGGGCGTTATTCCGCGTCATGCCGCTGCATATTGCTTCCTGGCTTGCTTTGTCCGCCATGTTCCTCGTAAAAGGCAAATTCCGCGATTCCTGGTGGATAGTTCGCGGAGTAACATGGAATTTGTTCCATATCGTTACGGTGCTTAAGAAACGGCATCTGGTGCAGAAAAAAGTACGCGCGGTCAGCGACTCGTCCTTTATGCCGCGCGTTTCAGTAAAAAACCCGCTTTCATATTATATGGGAAAAGCAGTATCATACTTATATGGCAGAGCATTCTGATCCGGTCATATCCATTATTATCGTAAACCACAACGGCATGAATTGTATTACTGGCTGCCTGAGCAGTGTTCTTAAATCCGATTTTAGGGATTTTGAAGTTATCTTTGTAGATAATGCCTCGAAGGATGACAGTATCGCATGTGCGCAAAAATTCGCTGATCAGGATACCCGTGTCAGGATCCTGCCGCAGACAATCCCCCTGGGACCGGCAAACGGAAGGAACAGGGGAATTGAAGCGGCCAAAGGCGAATATATTGTTTTTCTTGATAACGATACGGAAGTCACTGCGCCATGGCTGACTGAAATGCTCAAGGTCCTTGAAAATAATAAGAATGTCGGGTGCGTTCAGAGCAAGCTGTTACTCCCGGACAAAAAAACCCTTGATACCTGCGGCCATTATATGAGTTTCCTGGGATTTCCCTTTGAACTGGGGAGCAATGAAATAGATCACGGCCAATACAATACGGAGATCGAGATTTTCGGTGCGCGCAGTGCGGCAATGTGCGTTTTGCGCGACGCCCTGGTAAAAGCAGGTGTTTTTGACTCTGATTATTTTATGCACAGCGAAGAGACTGACCTTTGCTGGAGGATCTGGCTTGCCGGATACAGAATCGTATATGTGCCGGGCTCGGTTGTCTATCACAAACGAAGCGGCTCCGCATCAAAAGCCGCGCGGAGAATGCAATATTATGAGGGCGCTAAAAATTGCACAAAAACCGTGCTTAAAAACTGCGGATTGCTGCGATTACTTTATATGGCGCCATTACATCTGGCCAGCTGGCTTTGTATAGCGATTTTATTATGCTTCAGGTTCCGTTTCAACGACGCGTATGCTATCATCCGCGGACTCGCATGGGATTGTACTCACATCGTACGAATTTATTCTGACAGAAAGATCATCCAGGAAATGCGCGTAATACCGGATAAAGAACTTTTTCACATTATGCACGGCAAACTCGGAGTGTTTGGATTCCTCATTAAAGCTTTTCGCTGGCTATCTAAAACATAACGTATGAGCAACGAACCTCTTATTTCAGTGATCGTTCTCAATTACAACGGCAAAAAAGTTTTACTGCCGTGCATCGAGTCTGTTTTAAAAACGAAATACCCGAATTTCGAGATCGTGCTTGTGGATAACTGCTCGCAGGACGGAAGCATAGAAGACATTGAACGGATCTATCAATCAGAAACAAGACTCAGAATTGTTAAAAATGATTGCCCGCATTATTACGCCGGAGGTAACAACATCGGCTTTGAAAATTCCCGCGGAGCAATCGCTGTTTTTATTAACAATGATACGGAAGTAGACCCTGCGTGGCTTACTGAAATACGGGTAGCCTTCGACAATCCCGCTGTTGCCGCGGTACAACCGAAAATCCTGTATCATCATACTCCCGATACGATCGATAATGTCGGCCAGGAGTTTGATGTTTTCGGCTTTGGTTTCGGCAGGAACCATAACCAAAAAGACCGGGGGCAATGTAACGCAATCCAGGAGATCTGTTTTGCAAGCGGAGTGGCGTTTGCCGCGCGGAGCGCGTTGTTGAAACGCATCGGGGTTTTTGACGAAGATTATATTTTTTATTACGAAGATACTGACCTTTCATGGAGAATACGGCTTGCCGGATATTCGATCATCTACCGGCCACAGGCTGTTGTCTATCATAAAGTTTCAAAAACCACTCGGGTTTTTTCATCAGTGCAGGAATTGGCGTTCCATTCCAGAAAGAACAGGATTGCGACTATGCTGCGGAATTATTCGCTCATTTCATTGCTTGTTTTCCTGCCGGGCACGCTTTGTATCTATGCCTTGATGGCATTCAAAGAACTCATTATCGAGCGAAACCCCGCTTTGGCGCGTACAACCGCGGCAGCTTTACGCTGGAACATTACCCATTGGAAAGACAATAGCCGGCATCGCGATTTTTGCCAGAAACAGATCAGGCTTGTTTCCGATTTAAAAATCCTTCGCTGGCTGCATACGTTTCCCTTAATCTTTAAATACGGCGTATGAACCTTAAAAAAATCCTTCTTATAACCCTCATTTTTTTAGTGCTTACGGGTATTTTTACTTATCCGTTCATTTTTAAATTATCGACGCATATCCCCGCTTTTGAAACTACCGATGAGCCATTCGGCGCCCTCTGGAATTTCTGGTACAGCGCTTTTTCCATAAGCAACCATTTGCCCGGCTCAAGCTGCGCCTGGATCGCCGCGCCGTTCGGTATGCACAATACTGCCAGCGCTTATTACGTCTGGGACGCAATCAATAAAATACTTTCCTTAGCGGTAGGGAATATTCTTACGTACAACCTGCAAATCATTTTTTCATACCTGCTTTCCGGTTTATTCATGTATCTTTTGCTCTGGCACTTAACGAAAAATGCCCTGGCAAGCCTTGTAGCAGGGATTATCTACGCGTTTTGCCCGTTCCATGCGGTACGCACATGGCAACATCTGGGCTTGGCAATGATACAGTGGATGCCGTTATATATTCTGACCCTGCTGCGCCTGCATGAGAAACAAAATATCCGCCGTACAATAGAATGCGGCTTGTGCTTTTTTCTGGTCGCTGCTTTTGATTTTTATTTCGCCTATTTTATGCTGCTGATCACGCTTGTTTTCGTGGCGTATCATTTAATGAGGCCTGCTATGATAAAAACACAGGGAAAATTTAAATTTTTGCGTTCCATACTGGTATCGTATACCATTGCATTGATCCTGCTTATACCTTCGATCAGCGTCATTCTGAAAGGAAGAGCAGAGGCTGTAACGCAAAAAGCAAGCGCGTTTAACCCGTTTGTCAGGCCATTTGAAGATCTATTTGCCCAATCAGCCAGGCCGTTAAGTTATTTCCTGCCCGCTTCCACGCATCCGCTTTTCGGGAACATGACGCAGCAAATGGTGGGAAACAGTTTGTATGGAGAAAGCTTAACGGAACATACGCTTTATTTAGGCATTATTCCGCTGATCCTTGCGTTTATTGCCTTTAAACGCAGGAAAGACGTGGCTGCTAAAATCACGGCTTCTCAAAATCCGGGTTATTATTTTACATTCTTTGTTGTACTTGCCGTCGCAAGCTGGTTATTTTCCCAGCCTCCCTGGTGGGATATCGTTGGTTTCAAGATCCCCATGCCTTCGGCACTGCTTTATAAAATACTGCCCATGTTCAGGGCATATTGCCGTTTTGGCATCGTTGTCATGCTTGCTGTTGCAGTTCTGGCAGCGTATGGTTTTATCGCTTTTTCAAATAAGAATAAGCATACACGCACGAAAATATTCTTAGTACTGATGATCGGCATCTTGTTTGAATTCTGGACGTATCCGCCTCAAAAAGTTTTGCAGGTTTCTGAATTCCCTGCCGTATATTCATGGCTGGCGCAGCAGCCCAACGATATCATTATCGCGGAATACCCCCTTGATAACGGTTCTCCAAATGAAATGTATAAATTCTATCAAACGAAACATCATAAAAAGATAATTAACGGCACAATTCCCGGCTCAAAACCTCATGAATTCGCCCAAACAATCGCGGTCCTTTCAGCTCACAATACTCCCGCTCGACTCAAAGGCATGGGAGTTACATACGTGCTTGTCCATCATGATGGATACGCGCAATCCGGGCTTAGTTCTGACCTCGATGAATTAGCCGCTCTTCAGGCTCAAAAAGGCCTTAAACTCGTCAAAACTTTTCCTGGCGAAGACTCCTTAAATGATGATATAATGAGCGTTAAGAAAATTGGGCAAACCGATGTCTATGAAATTGTTATGAACGCTGAACCCGTAGCATATTAATTAATGAATATTATCGGGATTTCCTGCTTTTATCATGACAGCGCAGCCTGTCTGATACGCGATGGGGATATAGTTGCTGCGGCGCAAGAAGAACGCTTTACGCGTAAAAAACACGACCACGATTTCCCTCAAAATGCCTTATCCTGGTGTTTGAAAGAAGGCGCGATCTCTGTCGCTGAGGTGGATTATTTTGTTTTTTACGAAAAGCCCTTTGTCAAATTTGAGCGGATACTTGAAACAGCGCTGGCGTACGCTCCTTCCGGAATCAGTGAATTCATTGCAGCAATGCCGCTTTGGCTGAAATTCAAACTCTGGATCCCCACGATAATCCGGCACAAGACTGGTTTTGAAGGGCCGATCCTGTTTTCCGGGCATCATGAAGCGCACGCTGCTTCCGCATTCTATCCATCCCCCTATCATGAAGCAGCATTCTTGACCATGGATGGAGTTGGTGAATGGGAAACTGCCAGTTTTGGTGTTGGAAAAGGCAACACGATCAAGATTGATTCGTACCTTAGATTCCCGCATTCTCTGGGATTACTCTATTCAACCTTCACCTATTACTGCGGATTTAAAGTAAACTCCGGTGAATATAAACTCATGGGATTAGCTCCCTATGGACAACCGAACTATAAAAATCTCATTCTTGATAATTTGATTGCAATAAAAGAAGACGGGGCATTCAAACTGAACATGAACTATTTTGGCTACTGCAACAGCTTGCGCATGACGAATTCCCGGTTTGATAAACTCTTTGGAGGGCCGCGCAGGGAGCCGGAAAGTAAAATTACACAAAAGTATATGGATATTGCCGCCTCAATTCAGTCGGTCACCGAAGATGTTATGCTGGGCATGGCAAAACACGTACACGCGGTCACCGGACAGGACAAGTTATGCCTTGCCGGCGGTGTTGCGCTTAACTGTGTCGGGAACGGTAAGATCTTGCGGGAAGGCCCTTTTAAGAAGATCTGGATACAGCCTGCCAGCGGAGACGCCGGATGCGCCGTGGGTGCGGCACTTCTGATCTGGTATCAATACCTGGGCAATAAGCGGATAAGCGATGAAAAGACCGATTCACAAAAAGCCTCTTTCTGCGGTCCGGGCTTTGACGATGCCTCAATTGAAAATTTCCTTACGAAAAACAATATCCCGCATAAAAAGCTTACGTACGAACAAATTCCTGCTCTGACCGCTGATCTTATCGCTCACGGGAATGTTATCGGCTGGTTCCAGGGGAAAATGGAATTCGGGCCGCGGGCATTGGGAAACCGCAGCATTATCGCTGACGCACGCAGCACTGAAATGCAGAAAAAAATGAATCTTAAAATTAAATTCCGTGAATCGTTCCGGCCGTTTGCTCCGACAGTCCTGCGGGAAAAGATGCATGAATGGTTTGAGATGAATGCGGACAGCCCCTACATGCTCCTGGTAACCGGCGTGCGTAAAGATAAACGCACGAAAGAGAGCATGGACAAACTGGTTGGATTTGATAAGCTGAACGTTAAACGCTCGGAAATTCCCGCGGTTACGCATGTTGATTATTCAGCACGTATCCAAACAGTAAAGCCGGAGGAGAATAAATTATATTATGACTTAATCCAGGCTTTTTACAAAAAAACGAATTGTCCCGTTATTATTAACACATCCTTTAACGTGCGCGGAGAGCCGTTAGTTTGCTCGCCGCTTGACGCGTTTCGCTGTTTTATGCGCACGGGAATGGATCATTTGGTCATAGGGTGCTTTCTCCTGGATAAAAAAGAGCAAAAGCCTCTTGAAAAAGATTCTGACTGGAGAAAGGACTTCGCCTTAGATTAAAATGGAAATCATAAAAACAGATACGGATACTCTCAGGAAATTCGGGCTTACTATGGCGCTGGTATGTCTTTTCCTGGCGGAACTCGTGCTTCTAAAGGCACAATACGCGCCCAAACCGCTTGTTATCCTTTCGCTGCTCTTTATAACCTGTTCCTTTATTGAGCCGTTGTTCTTACGCTACTTTTATACGCTCTGGATGCGTTTTGCAGCAGGACTTGCATGGATAAATACGAGAATTATTTTATGCGTACTGTTTTATGGATTAGTCACTCCGATCGGCTTTTTTCAAAGGCTCTTTGGTGTTGACCTGCTTGGCTTGAAAATCGATAGCAAAGAATCGTATTGGATAAAAAAAGAAGCGGATACGGATAACAAAGATCGCTATGAACGGCTCTTCTAGGGACTTCAGGCAGCATAGGATTCAAGGTACATTCATAGTACCTAGTTCAAAGTAACATACGGACGTTTGAGAAAAGAAGGAGACACTGTGAAGAAATACAGCATTATACGCGAGTTCTGGGATTTTTTGAAAACCCGTAAACGATGGTGGCTTACACCTATTATCATTATGCTTTTGCTGCTCGGGGCGCTTATATTTTTCACCTCGTCTTCAGCAGTTGCACCGTTTATTTACACACTTTTCTAAGGAGTATCTATGAAAAAGTTCCTCATATTTGTTCTTGTTGCCTGCGTTGTTGTAAGCATGGTTGTTTTTAAAAACAACACGAACCCGCGCATGGTTTTAAAGGACCTTTTTAAAAAAGCGCCGCATTGGCAAACGTCGGGTCAGCTTACAAAAACACGCGTCTATCAGATCAACATATTCGGGATTGTGCCGGTCGGGAAACTCTCCATCTACGCACCCCGCACAAGCGTTGAGAATAACGAGGAGTACCGGATTCTTACCGCAGATGCGCAAACCTTTCCCTGGGTTTCTGCGCTTTATTCCGCGCGCACGAATTTGGTATCAACCATGCGCGTACAAACATTATCTCCCCGGGAATTTAAGCAAATAACCGCGATACAAGGGGAGCCAGAGACAGAAAAAGTGATTTTCTACGACCAGGCAAACGGGATCATGAAGATAGGCAAAGAAGAACGCACGATAGCTCCTAAAACCCAGGATCCGCTGTCGTTGATCTATAATTTGCAGGAACTAGATCTTACTTCCCTGCAATCTTTTGAATATATCATTAACACGAACCAGAAAAATTACGCTTTTTCAGCAACAGTCAAACCCGTACCAATTTCGCTGTCACAAAACACCGCCAAGGGATATTTGGTAAAAGCTGACATACGGAGGAAAGATAAATTGAACCCGTACCATCGTTCCAAGGTCGATATCTTTTTCCTGGCGTATCAGCATGAAAATGTCCCCCTTGTTATCAATGTTTTTGCGAGCGGTTTTTTCGTGAACTTGAAATTGATCGCGCTTGATTAACCGGATCTCGAATGCCATTTCTTACGTTTATAATCTTAAATGGGCTGGCAGCCACCTCTGCATTCCTTGTCACTTTCAGGATACTGCATCCCGTCCGCATTATTGACCAGGCGGCTTGCTGGTTCCTTGGTTATCTTGCGATAAGTATCGTATCGGTGATGGCTCTTGGTATTGACGGGGTCCTTACGCTGCGGAATCTGCTGGTGTTACATACCCTGGCACTATCCCTGCTTTTCTTATATACCCGTAATTCCAGGCAAACAGCTTTTACGCCAGCACCTTTTTTTGCATCACTGCGTTCTTTACAATCAAACCGAATGCTGCGGCTCGGTTTTTTAGTAATCATTGTTTTTGGCTTGATGAAACTCTATACCAATCTTACCAACGCTCCCCTTGGCTGGGATTGCCTGAACTATCATTTTGTTTTTCCCGTTGAGTGGATCCACCATGCCAATATTCAAGTCCCAATTACCATCAATGACGATCCCGGGCCGACGTATTACCCTTTAAACGGCAGCTTTTGGTATTTTTGGCTGATGATCCCGTTCCGCAACGCGTTTCTGGCTAATGCCGGGCAAATCCCATTTTTTATTTTGATTTTTGTTATGATCTATGCAACCGGCCGCTGCCTTGGATTACATCGCTCGTCAGCGCTTATTCCCGCGATTCTATTCATTTTAATTCCCAATGTCTTTAAGCACCTGAAGCTTGCGTATGTGGACATGATGGTAGCCGCGTATTTTATGGCAGCCGCATATTTTCTCATCCGGCTTAAGAACCAATACAAAAGAGGAGAAGTCATAGGATTTGCGCTCAGTGCAGGGCTCCTGTTGGGAACAAAAACAGTCGCGCTGCCGTATTCCGTTCTCCTCCTGGTACCGTTTGTCATTATTTCCCTGGCAGCAACAAACAGGCGCCACTGGATTCTATTTGCAACTGCCTGCCTGCTTATTTTTGTTTTCGGCTCATTCAGTTATATCAGGACATGGATAGAAACAGGCAATCCAATCTATCCGCTTCATCTAACGCTCTTTAACAAAGTTATTTTAAAAGGGGTGGTTAATGGAATAACCTACCGCGCTCACTTTACCGCGGGTGACTATTCACTGATGAAGATACTGTTCCATGAGGGGCTTGGCGCGCAGACATTGCTCTTCATACTCCCTGGCGCGCTCTGCGCTTTTCCGGTCTGGTTATTCAAAAAAGAGAAGAGACGCAGCTGGATTACAGGCTACATCCTGCTTTTGCCGCTTCTTATTTTTGGCATTTATCGCTTTATTTTGCCGTTAGCCAACACGCGATATTTATACCCCTGCCTCAGCCTTGGCATTGTATCGGCGTTTATTTTGGTTAACCTGCTCAAAATAAACCAGCGGATCATTATCTTCGTTTCAACGCTCTGCATACTGGCAAGCATCCCGGAACTTGATAAAAATACCGGTTTGACAATAGGAATCATTGCCACAGCGATACTCTATATATTTTCATGCCGGCCCTGGTTTTATAAACGGATGCTTTTTTTCGTTACAACACCTGCCGTATGGATCATTGCCTGCTGCTTTGCTATGTCCGGCCTTTACGTCCTGGGCAATTCCTATGAAAAACTTGAATACAGGCGGTACCGTACGTCCGCTAAGCTTTCAGGATTCTGGCCGGAGGCGATTGCCGCATGGGACTGGCTTAATCAAAATACAACCGGCAACACCATTGCCTACGTAGGAAGGCCGGTGCCGTATCCGCTCTACGGTTCCCATTATAAGAATTCCGTACGCTATGTTTCAGTCAATACGCACGAACCCGCAAAGTTGCATTATTATCCCGAGAGTTGGTATTCCTGGGGATTTGATTTTGAGAGCCAGCATAAAAGCATGGAGCAAGATACCAACTACCGGGGGAAAGCCGATTATGCGGTTTGGCTTAAAAACCTGCGCAACGCAAATACCGACTTTCTCTTTATTTACTCGCTTCACCAAACAAAAGAGATCATGTTTCCCATCGAAGAAACCTGGGCACAGAGCCATCGTGATATATTTACCAACGTATTTTCTAATGATATTATCCGTATCTATGCTTTAAAGAGATAACGGGGGCGTAGTATTCAATAGCAAGATTTGAGCATACATTTAACAACAAGCTTCTCAACCACGGAAAAAACAATGCCTTTATTAACCGTAATTGTTCCGGCGTATAACGAAGAAAAGACGATCAGGGATATTATTGAAAAGATCAGTAAGGTGAATATCGATAAAGAGATCATCGTTATCGATAATGGTTCTCAAGACCAGACAGGGCATATCCTGCGCGGTATTCAGCAGCCGAATTTAAAAGTGATCCATCATGTTACCAACAGAGGCAAAGGCGGCGCTGTTTTAACGGGCCTCTCAAAAGCAACCGGCCGCTATATTATTATTCAGGACGCGGATCTTGAGTATGACCCGCAGGATTACGGTCTGCTCCTGCAGGCCGCACAGGAACAGAATGCCGACCTTGTCCTGGGTGCCCGGTTTACAAAAGGATACCACGGATCCCCCATACCCCGCATGGGGAATTGTTTCCTTACGGCGTTCTTTAATATCCTGTTTGGAGCTAAACTCAACGACTGTTTGACCTGTTACAAGCTGTTTCCCAGCGCAAAGCTCCCGGAATTAAAACTTACGTCGATGAACTTCGATATCGAAATTGAAATTGTATCAAAGGCTATGCGCAAAAAATTCAAGACCGTCGAAGTTCCCATATCATATATGCCCCGGAAATATACGGACGGGAAGAAGATCCGCTGGGGAGACGGTATTAAACTGGCGTTTACTATTCTTAAATTCCGGTTCTCATAATATGAAAGAAAAATTTATCCGTTATCTTGATTTTGTAATTTACTGGTCGATCATCCTGATGCCGTTCTCGGTTGCCTGCGGCCCGGCGCCTGCCAACGTTTTTATCGGGCTCATGAGTTCGCACTTTATTATCAAAAAGATAGTGCAGCGGCAGGGATTGCGCAGATCAAACGCGCTTGTACTGCCCATCCTGGGACTTATTGCAGTGGGGTTTATTTCGTTCATCAACTCGATCAATCTTCATTCAAGCGTTCAGGGAATAGTAAAACTTGTAAAAGCCGGCCTGATCGTGGTTGTCTGCGTCGAAGAAATTAAAGACAGGCGGCATGCATTGCGCATCTGCCTCTCCATTTTTGCCGGTGCGACATTAGCCTCATTTGACGCGTTCTGGCAAATGACCTTCGGAAGAGACTTTTTGCGCGGCAATGAGCCCATGATCTATATCGGCTCTATTAAACGGGCCACCGCGGCTTTTTCACACACTAATATCCTTGGCGTGTATTTAAGCGCCTGTATACCGCTGTGCCTGGCGCTTTCCCTGTATTACTGGAGCCGCTTTAAAAAAGGTATCGCGCTTGTTTTATCGGCACTCTGCATTTACGGGGTCTACGTAACGTTCTCACGCGGGGCTGTTTTGGCGGTCTTGACAGGGATAATCATCCTGGCAATTGCCAGGCGCGACAAACTTATTTTAGGCGGTCTGGTGCTGATTTTGCTCGTAACGCCGTTTATCATGCCGAAACGCGCGGTAGAATTCATGAAAAGCGTAAACTATAATCCCGCCGTAGTTCTTTTTAACCAGGACCGCATGAGCGCCTGGCGCAACGCCGCAAACATGGTCAAACACCATCCTGTTATTGGCGTCGGCGTCAACACGTTCTCCATTAATTACGGGAAATATAAGCTTGCTGAACACGGCGATCAGATCACCGGAAGCTCGTTTTATGCCCACAATATTTATTTACAGATGGCAGGAGAGACAGGGCTCTTGGGGTTAAGTTGTTTTATCTGGTTTCTTGCGGTGTTTTTCTTTTTAACAGCTGCCGCGTATACGAAAACCTCCGAGCCATTGCAAAGAGCAATCCTGCTGGGGCTTATGGCTTCGGTAGCTGCGTTTCTCATAAACGGCATCTCTGAAACAAGCCTTTATTACGCGCGTGTCTCAATGATATTCTGGTTTCTTATAGGATTTGCTGTGGCGATGGCGAACTTCAACAAGGAGCAAAAAAATGCGGCGTGTCCTTAATTGCATACTTTACTGGTCGATTGTTGCGATCCCTTTTTTTACAGCTATTGCCCCGGCGCCCATGAACGTCTTTGTGGGATTCCTGATCGCCGCCTGGCTTTTAAAAATGATCTTGTTCCGCGAAAAAATGTTTTCAATAACACCCCTGACCATATCATTACTGGCTTTTTTGGCAGTGCTCATTATATCACTGATCAATTCGGTGTGTATCTCTGACAGCCTGAAGGGAGGCGTTTTCCGTTTCCTTCAATATATCTGCGTCGTCTGGATCGTCTCACGGGAAGTCCGCGACACAAAACACTGCCGGATCATTATCGGCGCTATTGGCATTTCATGCGCGCTCATTTCCGTAGACGCCATCTGGCAGGTTATAACCGGAAAGGACTTTATCCGCCATTATGCGCCCGTTATAAACCTGGGAATCGTGCGGGCAACTGCCTCGTTTAAAGATTCCAATCTGTTGGGGATTTATTTAAGCGCAGTAACGCCGCTTTTTATCGGGCTGAGTTTATTTTTCTATAAAGGCAAAAAACTCTTTATTGTTTCCCTGGTTACGGTGCTTGCTGGAGCAGGGATTTTCCTGACCTATTCGCGCCCGACGTATCTGGCGCTTTGTATCGTCATCCTCTTATTCGCGCTCATTCGAAAGAGCAAACCTCTTATTACAATTTTACTCTGCGCGCTTATCATTGCACCGTTTGCAACTCCGCGGCAGGTAAAAGAATGGGCACGAAGCGTCGATTACAACCCGGTACGATTCATGTGCAACGATGACCGCATCGCTATTTACCGCAATAGCATACAAATGATCAGGCAGCACCCGATTATCGGCGTCGGCGCAAATACGTTCATGAAAAATTACGCACGGTACAAAGAAAATCCGGAATACCGCAACGTCGTAACCACTGACTATGCCTACGCGCATAACAATTTCCTGCACATGACAGGAGAGACCGGTTTCCTGGGGCTGGGTGTTTTTCTCGTATTCCTGGTGTTACTCTTTAAGGAAGCAGCCGCTATCTATAAACGTCAAACAAATTCCTATACGGCAATACTTTCCCTTTCCCTGACAACCTGCCTTGCTTCATTTTTAATTAACGGGCTCACGGAAAGCAGTTTGTATTACGCCCGCATTGCGGGCATTTTCTGGTTTCTTATCGGATTTTTACTGGCTCTGGGAAGACACGGGTTTACAGATGAAAAGAATACTTGTTGTTAGAAATGACCGTCTTGGCGAGTTCCTGCTGACAATCCCTGCGTTCAACGCGCTGAAAGAATATTACGCGGATGCGCAGATATCGGTTGTTGTAAATCCGTACCTGTCGGAATTAGCGACAGCAGTTGATTCTTTGGATACTATCTTTTGCTGGAAGAATAAAAAACATACCCTTCGGCAGATCATCACCTTTTCCCGGCAATTACGGAAGGAAAAGTTCGATCTCTGCGTTATTTTTAATCCCACGAAGGAATTTAATATCATTTCTTTCCTGGCGGGCATCCCAATCCGTGTCGGCTATAAACGGAAATGGCCTTTCTTGCTGACACATACCATGCTCGATAAAAAAGATCGCGCATTGAAACATGAAGTGGAAAGCAACCTGGAATTACTGAAATCGCTTGATATTATTTCCTATAAACAGGAATTTTCCCTACAGACCTCCGATACGTGCCTCAAGGATATCCTTGCTCCGCTGGACCTGCACGAATCTGATATCCTTATCGGGCTGCATCCATGGACAAGCGACGTGGTCAAAGCATGGCCCTTAGAAAATTTTCAGGAATTGTCCCGATTACTCCTGGGCCGGGCACATACAAAAGTCGTCATTCTGGGGGGGAAAGAAGAAGCCAATAGAAGCTCACAGGCATTTCACAATTCAGCTGCGCTTATAGATTTGACAGGAAAAACTTCTTTATTACAACTGGCGGCCCTTATCAAGCGATGCAATATCCTTGTTTCAGCCGACAGCGGGCCTGTCCATGTCGCTGCCTGCACAAAAACAGCAACGATCGCACTTTTTAGAAATGACTTAAACGGTAAAACAGCGCTTCGATGGGGGCCCAAAGCGCCAAAAAGCAAAGTTCTTGAAGCCGCTGACCTCTCGAGGATTCAACCGGCAACAGTACTTCAGGAAATTGAACGGATAGTATCTCCATGAGCAAACCGGCAAAGCGATACCTCATTATCAACCCTTTTGGAATAGGCGACGTGCTTTTTACCACGCCGCTTCTGACTGCTATCAAAGATGCTAATCCCGATAATTTCATAGGGTACTGGTGCAACGAACGCGTAAAAGAACTCTTTATAAACCACCCTAAAATTGATACAATAGTTGCCTTATCCAGGGGAGACCTGAAAAAATACTTTGCGAAATCCAGGATTGACGGTTTTAAACGCTTCTGGGCGCTTATCAAAGAATTGCGCAGGCTTCGATTTGATGTCGTTTTTGATTTTTCGCTCGATCACCGGTACGGTTTCATCTGCAAACTTTTGCGGATCCCTAAAAGAATCGGCCTTGATTATAAAAACAGGGGGAGATTCCTGACACATTCCCTGCCGCTGACGGGATATGCCGATAAACACGTTGTTGATTTTTATCTCGACCTGTTGCAATTCGATGATATCACGCCAACGGATAACCGATTAACGCTCTTTGTGCCGGAATCAAACAGGCTGAATAATACGATACTCCTGGAAGCCTACGGTATCCATAAAACCGATACGGTAGTCTGTATCGCGCCGGGAGCCGGCGCAAGCTGGGGAAAGAATGCCGCTCTTAAACATTGGCCGGCGGTTAAATTCGCTCATCTTGCTGACCGCCTTATCACGGAAATGGGGGTCAAAGTTATCGTCCTGGGAGATGCGTCGGAAAAGACGGTAACTGAAACAATGCTCCTTGCCATGAAACAACGGCCGATAAATTTTACCGGCAAGACGACGCTTGAGGAATTGCTGGCTATGATAGCGAATTGCTCGGTGCTTGTTACCAATGACGGCGGGCCGCTGCATATCGCTGCGGCAGTAGGGACCAGGACAGTCTCAATCTTCGGTCCGGTTGACGAAATAGTATACGGGCCCTACCCTGCGTCGGATAAACATATACGCATTACATACCCGATCTCCTGCAGGCCGTGTTATAAAAATTTCCGTATGAGCACATGCGACCGGGACAGGGAATGTTTGAACATGATCGACGAAAACGTCGTCTTCAACGCAGTCAAGCAACTATTGTCTGAAAGGAACACGGTATGACAAACAATAAAGCGGCACACAAAAAAATCCCGCTGCTCGATTTAACAAAGCAAATCGCTCCTATCCGAGCTGAAATTGATACGGCAATCAAAAACGTTATTGATTCATGCGCTTTTATCGGCGGAAAAGAAATCCAGCAGTTTGAAAAAGCAGTGGCGGATTATGCCAAAACAAAGTTTGCCGTTGGCTGCTCAAACGGCACCGATTCAATACGCCTGTCTTTGATCGCCCTGGGGATTAAGCCGGGTGACGGCGTTATCTGCCCCACGTATACCTATTTTGCTACAGCCGGAGCTGTTTCAAGTATCGGCGCAATCCCCGTATTTGCCGATATTGATCCTGAGACCTTTACCGTCTCGGCAGAGGCACTTGAACAGTCCATTAAAAACACGAAAAATATTGTCCTGCGTGCAATCATTCCCGTCCATCTCTACGGGCTCTGCGCACAGATGGATGAAATTTTACCGATCGCACAAAAATATTCTTTGGCCACAATCGAAGATACGGCCCAGGCGTTCGGGGCTGAATACAAAGGAAAAAAAGCGGGAAGTATCGGTGAGTGCGGCTCGATCAGCTTCTTTCCGGGAAAGAACCTGGGTGCATTCGGCGACGCGGGGATGATTACCACCAATAACGCCGCTCTCTCGGAACGCATAAAACTTTACCGGAACCAGGGGAATAAAGAGAAATATTTTCATGAGGTCCTGGGTTTCAATCACCGTCTTGATACTATCCAAGCAGCGGTACTGAACGTAAAACTCCGGTATATCGATTCCTGGAACAAAAAACGGGCACGTAACGCGACTTTTTATGATTCCCAATTAAAAGGTCTGCCGGTTATTACGCCGCCGGTGCCTTCATATACGACTCACATTTATCACCAATACGTTTTACGGGCACCCGGATGCAGGGACAAACTCATAGAGCACCTGCAGGCAAACGGTATTGATGCCAGGATTTATTATCCCCTGCCGTTACATCTGCAGCCGTGCTTCAGTTTCTTAGGGTATAAGAAAGGGATGTTCCCGGTGTCGGAAAAAGCCTCGGAAGAAGTTCTTGCTATCCCGGTATACCCTGATCTTACGCACAGCGATTTGGAATATATTGTTTCATCTATACATACGTTTTTTGGAAAATAGTGAAAGGAGTTCCTCGTGAAAGTATTAGTAACCGGTGGCGCCGGATTTATCGGCTCACACATAGTGGACAAATTAATAGAAGAAGGGCATACAGTCCGTGTTTTTGATTGTCTGGAAAAACAGGTGCATCTGGGTAAAAAACCCGGGTATCTCAATACAAACGCGGAATATATCTTTGCCGATGTACGGGATAAGACACACCTCATCAAAGCGATCAAAGGAATGGAAGTGGTTTTCCACGAAGCCGCGCAAGTCGGGGTCGGCCAATCAATGTATGAGATCGAAAAATACGTATCCCACAACTGCGACGGAACCGCAGTTCTTCTGGATGTCCTGGTAAACTCAAAACACGCGGTCAAAAAACTCATCGTCGCCTCGAGTATGTCGATTTACGGAGAAGGCGCCTACCGGTGCAAACAATGCGGCATCGTGTATCCGGGATTACGTCCCGAGTCGCAGCTTAAAAATAAACAGTGGGAATTGATCTGCCCGCTCTGCGGAAAAATCATCGAACGGATCCCCACGCCGGAGACAAAACCGACAAATCCGACGTCGGTATATTCGCTTTCAAAACGCTTTCAGGAAGATATCTGTCTGCAGATCGGTAAGGCCTACAGTATTCCGACAGTCGCCTTCCGTTATTTTAACGCATTCGGCCCGCGCCAATCCCTAAGCAACCCGTACACGGGAGTAGCCGCAATCTTCCTTTCCCGTGTCAAAAACGATAACGCGCCGGTCATCTATGAGGATGGCGGACAGACCAGAGATTTTATTTACGTCGATGATATTGCCCGCGCCAACATCATGGCAATGACAGATTCCCGCGCCGACTACGAAGTTTTTAATTTAGGCACCGGGGTCCCGCAGACTATCGTCGGAATAGCCAATACCATTATCGAGCTTTCAGGTAAAAAGGGGAAAATCGAGCCGCACATCCTTACCAATTACAGGACCGGCGACACCAGGCATTGCTACGCGGATACAACAAAGATATCTGAAAAACTGCAGTTCCAGCCGGCTGTTAGTTTCAAGGACGGCATGCTGCGTCTGATGGAATGGTCAAACTCTCAAAAAGCAAAGGACATGTCGGAACAAGCACAGAAGGAACTCGCAAAAAGAGGCTTAGTGCACTAATCTTCCCGTATCGGATTGCAAATAGATACCGGATGAATCACCAAACATGAGGGCTCCCGTGAATACTAAAACGCTCCTTTCAGTTGTTATCCTGACAAAAAATGAAGCAAGCAGGATCCGCCCGTGCCTTGCAAGCGTGCACAACTGGGCTGATGAAATTATTGTGGTTGATGATGCAAGCACTGACAATACGGTTGCTATCGTAAAGGAATATACCGATTCAGTATTTGAACGGCCGATGGAAAATGAGGGTCGGCACCGTAATTGGGCGTATAGCAAAGCGTCCAACACCTGGGTATTAAGCCTGGATGCCGATGAACAGGTCACACCTGAGCTCCGCGCAGAAATCACAAAGGTGCTTGCGGGTTCACCGTCAGAAAACGGTTTTACCATCCCGCGCAGGAATTTCATCGGTACATATTGGGTCAAACACGGCGGTTGGTACCCAAGCCCGCAATTACGGCTTTTCCGGAAAGATAAATTCAGGTATGAAGAAGTTGCCGTGCATCCGCGCGCGTTCATGGACGACCCCTGCGGCCATCTGCAGTCCGATATGATTCACTATTCCTACCGCAGCATCGAAGATTTTCTTGCAAAACTCAATAACCAGACAACCAGAGAAGCGCAGAAATGGTTTGATCAGAATAAACCCATGACGCTGGGGCGGTTTGTATGGCGCACCTACGACCGTTTTATGCGCGGCTATTTCGGCAGACACGGATATAAAGACGGCGTTATCGGGTTTACGATCGCATTTTTTGCCGGCCTATACCAATTTATCAGCTACTTGAAATATCAGGAAATTCTATTAAAAAAGAAAGGGGCACTCTAAGATGCGCATTCTTATTACCGGCGGCGCGGGCATGGTCGGTTCGCATGCGGCCGAATATTACTCCAGGAAGAATCCGAAGAATACAGTCATTGTCCTCGACAATCTGATGCGGTCGCACTTATTCGGCTATGATAAAGCTTCCGTCGAATACAATTGGAACTATTTACAATCATTCAAGAATATTACGCGCATACGAGGTGACGTCCGCAATGCGCACGATGTTTCCAAGGCGTTGGGAAAGGGAGTCGACCTGGTCATCCATACCGCCGGTCAGCCCGGAGTCGGCTACAGCGTCGCAAACCCCCAGGAAGATTACAGCATTAACGCCTTTGGCACCTTCAATGTCCTCGAACAAGTTCGGAAACATTCCGCCGGTGCGACTGTTGTTTATTGCTCAACAAACAAGGTCTATGGTGAGAATGTCGATAAACTTCAACTGGTAGAAAAAGCAAAGCGGTTTGTTTTCAAGAACTCCCGCGGGATCCCTGAAACAATGCCGACGGACCTGACGGCGCACACTCCCTACGGAGTTTCAAAACTGGTAGGAGATCTCTATGTCCAGGAATACAGCCATATTTACAAGATAAAGACCGGGGTTTTTCGCATGTCATGCATTTACGGCACCCGGCAATTCGGTTTCGAAGACCAGGGCTGGGTTGCCTGGTTTATTATCGCGACCCTCTGTAATAAACCTATCACCATATTCGGCAACGGCAAGCAAGTGCGCGACATGCTGTATGTCGACGATCTTGTCGCGGCTTTCGACAAATTCGCGCAGAGCAAATTAGAGCGGGGGCTTTTTAATGCCGGCGGCGGGGCAGAAAACACGCTCTCATTGCTTGAATTTATCGATATATTAAAAGTACTAACCGGTAAAACGCCGAAACTTTCATTTACCGGCTGGAGGCCGTCCGATCAAAAGGTATATATCAGTGACACGTCGAAATTGGAAAAAACGCTCGGATGGAAACCTAAAACCAATGTAGAAGCGGGTATTAAAAAACTCATCAGCTGGGTCCGGCAGAATGAACATTATTTTTCTTGATAGAGACGGCGTTATCAACACGCATCCCGGCGACGGAGAATACGTACGATCAGTGCGCGATTTTACACTGCTGCCGCAAACCGGCGCAGCGCTGAAGAAACTAACCGATGCCGGTTATATGCTGTGCGTAATTTCAAATCAGGCGGGTGTCGCCAAAGGTCTCTATACGAGCCGGGAACTTGACCGGATCACGCGGGCAATGAAAGACGCTTTGGAAAAAGACGGCGTAACCTTAGCGGGAGTATTTTACTGTACCCACCGTTCAGAAGAAAATTGCACGTGCCGCAAACCAAAAGCGGGTCTGGTCTTACAAGCAATCGCCCAATTAACCAGCCCCGATGATCCGATTGACAAATCGCAAAGTTATTTTATCGGCGACACGATGCGCGACATCGAAACAGCCGCTGTTGCCGGACTTACAAGTATCCTTGTTTTTACCGGTCATGAGAAACAGGAAAACAAGTCTTCCTGGACCATACAGCCGGACTATACTGCCGAAAATCTACGGGAAGCAGCTGATATCATACTTAATAAATCGCAAGCAGTTTAGCTTATTGATCATAGGTCATAGCTGATAGCTCATAGCAAAGCAAAAAACTACACGTCCGCCTCCGGCGGAATACAACCTATGGCCTATAAGCCACGAGCTATGAGCTATAAGCTAAACTCATAAACGTGTCGCAATAACAAAGGACCGACTCTTGAAGATCCTAATTACCCACGCTTCGGCTGGAGGCGGACACACCAAAGCCGCGGAAGCGATTAACGAATACCTTACCACTCATCGGAAAGATTGCCAGGTTACGCTCGTCGATATCACCGATTATGCCGGCAGTCTTTTACAATTCAGTTACCACTGGGGATATACGTTTCTCATCAATAATACCCCGTCACTCTGGGGAGTCGGTTTTTGGTTAACGTACTGCACGTATCTGCGTTTTCTATCACGACCGATTGCTGAATTTTTTAATGCATTAAACACCCGAAAACTTGCCCGTTTTTTTATTTCGGAAAATCCCGACTATATAGTCTCAACGCACTTTCTCCCATCAGAGATAGCGGCAAAACTGAAGCGGTCAAAAAAGATCACGTCAACGGTGATCACCGTCATAACCGATTACGCAGTCCATCCGTTCTGGATTACGGACGGCACCGATCAATATATCGTTGCCTCCGAATACACAAAAAAGATCGCCATACAGGAAGGTATACCTGCCGAACGTATAAAAATCTGCGGCATCCCCGTTTCACAGAAATTCTCCGGGGTTTTAGAGCGGAAAACAATCGCGGAGAAACTTACAATCAACCCGGATATGTTTACGGTCCTTATCAGCACGGGATCATTCGGGATCGGGCCCGCGGAGGCGCTTATCAAAGAACTTTCGAATCAAATCCAGATTATCATGGTGTGTGCGAATAATAAAGAACTCTATGACCGCCTTAAATCAAAAAACTATCCTAACTGCTTTGTTTACGGTTTTGTTTCAAATATGCATGAACTCATGGCTGTTTCTGACGTCATTGTGGCAAAACCGGGCGGAATGACCGTTTCAGAGGCCCTTGCCATGCGGCTCTACCCCATTTTTTTCACTGCGATCCCGGGACAGGAAAACGAGAACGTGCGATTCCTGGCATCACATGGCATCGGTATTATGACCAGCAATGTCTTGCGTATAAAAGAAATTATCCTGGGATTTAAAACCGATCCCGGATCATTAGCGCATCTCAAATCAAAAATCGACGCCATAAAAAAACCCCGGGCCGCAGGAGAGATTGCCGATGCTCTTTGCTAAAGTAGTAGTAGGCCTTGCGGTAAGCGGCCCGTTTGATTATATAGTCCCCGCCCACCTTGAAAGCAGCATAAAGCCCGGGTGCCGTGTTAAAGTGAATTTCCGTAATAGAGTTGAAACCGCGTATGTAGTAAGCCTCGAAAAAGAATCTACCATCAATAAACTCAAAGAAATACTTGCGCTGCTCGATGACGTCCCCGTTCTCAACAAACTCTTTTTAGATCTGACAAAAGAGATCTCTAATTATTACTGCTGCACATGGGGAGAAGCGATTGAAACCGCACTTCCGGATACTATTCGAAAAGGAAAACCCCTGAATCTTTCAAAAGTTTCCCTTGAGGCTCCATCGTTAAATAAAACGCAGGCAATACTTCTCTATGAAAAAAAAGCGGGCTTACGCTGGGATGTTTACATAAAGCACATTTCCTCAGCGCTTGCTTCCGGAGGTTCTGCAATCATTATTGTACCTGATGTAGCCTATGTTTTAAAAATCAAGGCACTTCTTGAATATAAACTTTCCGTTCCCTGCGCCTGCTTATACCGGAAACAGGCTCAGGCTGCGGAGATCTGGGCTGCTATTAAAAACGGCGCCATGAGCGTCGTCATCGGGACACGTTCGGCAGTCTTTGCGCCTACCCCCAATACAAAGCTTATAATCGTCGATGAAGAACAGGATTTTGTTTATAAACAAGACCAGGTGCCTCATTACCACGCCCGGGATGCGGCACTCATGCGGGCGCGCCTGGAAGGAACAAACATCATTCTCGGCTCACAAGCGCCTTCCATGGAAAGCATGTACCTGGCCCGCGCAGGTACGCTCAGCGTTACAGAGCTCACTGACACTGAAATTGTGCCTGATATAAAGATCATCGATATGAATAATTTTTTGTCGATGACAAAGAAAAAGAATGTCATTCTTTCCCGCTACCTGGAAGATGCAATCGCGTATACGGTGAACACAAAAGGGAAAACCCTGCTTTTTTTAAACAGGAAAGGATTTGCCACAAAAGCAGCCTGCCAAAATTGTCAAACGGTACTCACCTGCCCGTCGTGTGAAACAAATTTAGCCTATTACTACGCGACCAACACGCTTGAATGCACACATTGCACCTATACTATGCCTGCTCCCACGATCTGCCCGTCCTGTAACTCAGGATATATCAGATATTCCGGGCTTGGGACAGGAAAGATGGAAAGCGAATTATCGCGGATCTTCCCCCAGGCAAAAATTGAAATCGTTGATTCGCATCATGACATAAACAGCCTTGACGCCGATATTTATGTTTCAACCAGTTTTATTATAAAAGCGCTTGAAACGGTCAACCCAAAGCTGAGAAACAGCTTTGACCTTGTCGCCACATTGAATATTGACGCTTCACTCAACCGGCATGATTTCCGCGCGACCGAGAAAACCTTTTTACTGCTTACCGAATTAAAGGGATTGGCTAAAAAATCACTGGTTATCCAGACAAAAGCTGCCGGGCATTATTGTTTTAAAGCGATCGCTCTCAATGATACGACGGCATTCTTCGACGAGGAACTGGCACAGCGCGCGCAATTGGATTTGCCTCCCTGCACGCATTTCTGCCACATTAAGGTTCGCGGTAAACTCCAGGCACGCGCGCAGACCGCCGCAACCGAACTCCTGGCAATATTCAAGAACACAAATACTGATCCGGATATCTCTTTTTTTGCGGTACTGCCAGGCAACCCTCCGAAATTACGCGGTAACTATTACTTCATAATTCACGCAAAAACAAAATCGCCGCCTGCTTTATCAGAATTTCTTAAAAAGCAGTTACGGGAAATTAAATATTCGGGTATAATAATAACGGTGGATATGGATCCAATTTAGTTCACGGTTCAAAGTGCATAGTTCATAGATTGTATTCCGTTCGAAACGGCTCTATACGTACATACGTATTATTTGAATTACGGCCCGTCTCAGGCGAAACTCATTCTATGAACAATAAACCATGAACTATGAACTGATACTCTTAGTATAATTAATCATGGAAATCGTATTCTTTGGAAGCGCACAATTCGGTTTACCGTCATTACATGCCCTTCAGAAAGAAGGTCACAGCATTGTCTGTGTTGTCACTCAGCCGGATAAAAAAAAGGGGAGAGGGCTTGCTGTATCTGAAACTCCCATAAAAAGCTGGGCAGTCAAAGAACATATCCCCGTTTTACAGCCGGAAAAGATCAATACGCAAGAATCAATTGACAAACTGACCTCCTTGAATGCCGATCTTTTTGTGGTAATTGCATACGGACAAATACTCTGTCAGGAAATACTCGATATCCCGGCCCTGCATTGCCTTAATATCCACGCATCCTTACTGCCGCGGTATCGCGGCGCGGCACCTATTCACCGGGCGATAGTAAACGGGGAAACTATAACCGGTATTTCCGTTATTGCCATGATACGGGAGATGGATGCCGGGCCAATCCTTGTGCAGAAACAAATTCCTATTCTTGATACAGATACGTGTATCAGCCTGGAAAAAAGACTCTCCGAAGAAGGAGCTGCCTGTCTCATCGATTGCCTTTATAAAATCCGCAGTAATACGGTGACCGAAACCCCGCAGCAAAGCGCCCTTGTTACCGTTGCCCAAAAGCTGAAAAAAGAAGACGGTATTATCCATTGGGAAAAATCAGCCCGGGAGGTTTTTAATCTTGTGCGGGGACTGTTTGATTGGCCGGGAGCGTTTACTTTCTACGAGGGTAAAATTCTTAAGATTGTGTCCGCTCAACCCGATCCTGCCGAAACAAAGAGATTCCCGGGGGAAATTATTGACGTCTCGAAAGAAACCATTCGTATTGCCTGCGGGAACGGGTCATTATTAGTCCGTGAACTTCAGCTGGAAGGCAAACGAAAAATGACGCCGGGAGAGTTCATCGCGGGCCATGCGGTCAAGCCCGGTATTCTATTGAAATCGAAAAAGTAGTTGCATTTAAAAGCAACTCTTGGTAAAATAATTCTTCTTAATAGAAGCCTTCAAGGAAACAACACGTTACAAAAAATTATGCCAGAACTTAGAAAAGATCCGGTCATTGGTAGGTGGGTAATTATCGCTACCGAGCGCGCCCGAAGGCCCGACCAGTTTACAAATCAGGCCCAGGAAACGCGTCCGGAAAGGCCGTGCCCATTTTGCGAAGGAAGTGAAAGCCGGACACCTCCGGAAGTGTATACCGTCCGGCCCCGCGCAAGCGCGCCCAATAGCCCCGGGTGGGAACTTCGCGTTGTCCCCAGCTTAACACCGTTCCTTCAAATTGAAGGTGATCTTGACCGCCGCGGCAAAGGGCTCTACGATTTAATGAACGGCGTCGGCGCGCATGAAATAATTATTGAAACAAATCAGCATATCGGCAATATGGCGGATCTTCCCGAAGATCAAATCACGAAAGTACTGACGTGTTATATTGACCGTATGAATGATCTGGAAAAAGATAAGCGCTTTAAATATGCCCTTGTTTTCAAAAACCACGGATGGGCGGCCGGCGGCGGACGCGTTCAACATACCCGTTCACAGCTTATCGCTACCCCCGTTAACCCGAAACGCGTCAAGGAAGAGCTTACCGGCGCGCGGCAATATTACGAATATCACGAACGGTGCGTTTTCTGCGACCTTATTAAACAGGAAATTCAGACAAAAGACCGGTTAATCCTTGATATCGACGGTTTTATAGCAATAACCCCCTTTGCGTCCCGATTCCCGTTTGAAGTCTGGATCCTCCCTAAAAAACATTCCTGCGATTTTGTGAATTTGGATTTTGATAGCAGGAAATACCTGGCAAGCATTTTGAAAAAAGTGCTGATCAAACTGAAAAAAGGGCTGGGTGACCCGCCGTACAACTTTGTTATACACAGCGCTCCATTCCGCAGGCCGAAGCTCGGGCATTGGAAAAGTATTGATTTTGATTATCATTGGCATATTGAGATCATGCCGCGGTTAACCCGCGTGGCAGGATTTGAATGGGGAACCGGCTTTTATATTTGTCCGCTTCCACCTGAAAACGCAGCCCATTTCCTGCGGGAGGTTGAAGTCTGATGTCAGAACTCCGCAGAGATCCGATTGTTGGCCGATGGGTAATCGTTGATAACGAGCATCCTTCAAAACCGGAAGATTACGAATATGAACCGAATATTCTTAAAGGCGGGGTATGCCCATTCTGCTACGGCAATGAAGGTTTGACTCCTCCGGAAATTGAAGTTATTCGTGATCCCCATACCGGTCCCAACAGCCCCGGCTGGAACGTGCGGGTTGTCGCAAATAAATTTCCCGCGTTACAAATTGAAGGGGATCTCGACCGTCGCGGAATAGGTATCTATGATATGTCCAACGGTGTGGGTGCGCATGAAGTTATTATCGAGACGCCCTATCACCACAAAGACATCTGCGATCTAACAGTCGATGAAATCTCGAATTTTTTACGGATGTATAGCCGCCGCATGATGGATCTGGCAAAAGATCAGCGTTTTAAATATCTGATGCTCTTTAAAAACTACGGCGCTGCTGCAGGAGCCTCTTTGGAACATCCGCATACGCAGCTTGTTGCGCTGCCGATGATTCCTAAAAACGCCACAGAAGAGATTAAAGGCGCCCAGGCGTATTTTGAATTCCGCGAACGATGCATCTTCTGCGATATGATCCGCCAGGAACTGCAGGATGACGAGCGAATGGTGCTGGAAAACAAATATTTCGTCTCATTCTGCCCTTTTATCTCGCGTTTTCCGTTTGAAGTCTGGATCATGCCGAAACAGCACGACGCATATTTTTACCACATGACACCGGACATGGTCCCGTTACTGGCGTCGCTATTAAAAGAAACGATCGCAAAATTAAAGGTTGTTTTTCCCAACCTTTCGTATAATTTCATCCTTCATTCCTCGCCTATTAACGGCGATGCAGGAACCGAAGGTTATCACTGGCATATTGAATTTATGCCGAAACTCATGCGTACCGCAGGATTTGAATGGGGCTCTGGTTTTTACCTCGTTCCGACGCCGCCGGAATTAGCCGCACAATACCTCAAGGACGCCAAAGTTCAACAGTAAACAAATATACAATTAAACAGCTCTAACAATCAGGAAAAAGAAGGAGGAAACAAACATGGCAGTAAAAGTTGGTATCAATGGTTTCGGAAGAATCGGAAGACTTGTCGCTCGCGCAATACTTGAACGCAAGAATACAAATCTTGAACTGGTCGCGGTCAACGACTTGACCGACGCAAAGTCAAACGCGTACCTTTTTCAATATGATTCTGTACACGGGCGTTTTCCGGGTGTCGTCAAAGCTGCAAGCGATGATTCTATTTCCGTCGACGGAAAGATCATCAAGGTTTTGAGCAAAAGAGACCCCGCGGAATTGGCCTGGAAAGACCTGGGAGTCGATATTGTCGTCGAATCAACCGGGCTTTTCACCGTTAAAAAAGACGGTGTTAACAAAAAAGGCAAAGAAGTACGCGGCGCTGAGAATCATATCACCAAGGGCGGTGCTAAAAAAGTCATTATTTCAGCTCCTGCTCAAGGCGAGGATATCACCATTGTTATGGGGGTTAATGATGATAAATATGACGCTAAGATTCATAACGTGGTTTCAAACGCCTCCTGCACCACGAACTGCCTTGCGCCTTTGGCAAAAATCTTGAATGATAAATGGGGTATTCAAAAAGGGTTAATGACGACGATCCACTCCTACACGAATGACCAGAAAGTTCAAGACATGGCGCATTCTGATCTTCGCAGAGCCCGCGCAGCTGCAGTTTCCATGATCCCGACCTCAACGGGTGCAGCAAAAGCAATATCCCTGGTTATCCCTGATCTTAAGGGAAAACTTGACGGGTTTGCTATTCGCGTTCCGACACCGAACGTTTCGGTTGTTGACCTGACCTGCACGTTAGGCAAAAAAACGACGGTTGCTGAGATCAACGCAGCTCTGAAAGAAGCATCTGAAGGAAAGCTGAAGGGGATCCTTGGTTATACCGAAGATCCGGTTGTTTCAGTTGACTTCAATCACTGCAGCTTAAGTTCCATTATTGATGCGCTGAGCACCAAGATGATCGGTGACGATTTTGTAAAAGTTCTTTCATGGTATGACAACGAATGGGGTTATTCAAACCGCGTTGTTGACCTGGCTGAATTCATGGTCAAAAAGGGACTGTAATCGTAGCGTACCGCACTAAAAAGACAGCGTCTTTGAACTAAAAAGACGCTGTCTTTTTTTGTCCATTTTTCCTTTACTTTTCAGCGAAAACAGGATAAAATAATACTTTGAATTATACGCATAAACCTATGATGTAAGAACAGGTTAAGAAAAAAAGAGGAGTATATGAAAGGGATTATTTTAGCTGGGGGAAAAGCAACACGGTTGTACCCTATAACCAAAGCTGTTTGCAAGCAATTGCTGCCTGTTTATGATAAACCCATGGTTTATTATCCGCTCAGTGTTTTAATGCTGGCGGGTATCCGCCAAATCCTCATTATTTCAACTCCTCAGGATATCAATCGATTTAAAGACCTCCTTGGTACCGGAAAAGATTTAGGGATCAGCTTATCGTATGCAATACAAAAGAAACCCAACGGTATCGCTGAAAGTTTCATAGTCGGTGAACGCTTTATCGGCAAAGACACGGTCAGCCTGATACTCGGCGACAATATTTTTTACGGGACGAAACTCAGCGATATGCTTCTCGAGGCTGCTTCTTTGCAATCCGGGGCAACGGTATTTGGTTACTATGTGCGCAACCCCCAGCGCTACGGCGTCATTGATTTCGATACGAATTGCAGGGTTTCATCCATTGAAGAAAAACCTGCCAAGCCTCAGTCAAACTGGGCTATAACAGGGTTGTATTTTTATGACAATGACGTCATACGGATCGCCAAAAAACTGAAACCTTCCGCTCGTGGTGAAAAAGAGATCACGGATGTGAACAAACATTACCTGGCCAAAGGCAAACTTACCGTTAAACTCCTTGAGCGGGGTTACGCCTGGCTTGATACCGGGACATACGATTCGCTGATTGATGCCGCAACATTTATTAGAACTATTCAAGATCGCCAGGGACTTAAAATCGGATGCCTTGAAGAAATAGCTTTTCGCAAAGGTTTTATATCAAAGAAAGAACTCTTAGGATTAGCTAAAAAAACAACTCCCAGTTACGGGCAGTATTTAAAGGAAATCAGTAATGGCGCCTAAGATTCTCATCGTTGGAAATGGATATCTCGGGAACAGGATCAGCCAGGAACTTGGCTATCCGATCAGTAATCGCAGGATCAGTTGTCTGGAAGATGCTCTGCGCCTAGCCGCAGAGGAAAAACCCGATATCCTTATCAATTGCATCGGTTTTGTCGGCCGTAATGTCGACGATTGCGAGAATAACAAAGAAAAAGCGCTTTTTTCCAACGCTTTTGTCCCTGTTATGCTGGCAGAAGCCTGCTTCCGTAACGGCATCAAGCTCGTGCACATTTCAAGCGGCTGCATTTATCACTACGATTATAATAAAGACCGGCCTCTGACCGAAGAAAAAGCCCCGGATTATCTTGATCTTTATTACAGCAGGACAAAAATTTACGCTGAAGATGCCCTGCGTGTATTATTAAAGAATTTCCCGTATCTTATCCTGCGGATCCGTATCCCTCTTGATAACCGTTCAACTCCTAAAAATTTACTAGACAAACTTATTATGTATAAGCGGGTTATTAGAAACCCCAATTCAATAACGTATATCCCTGATTTTATTCAAGCGCTCAAGCATTTGATCTCGATTAAGGCATCGGGGATCTTCAATATCGTGAATAAATCACCCCTGGCATTCCCTGACCTTATGAAGAAATATCAGACGTATGATCCTGATTACCGCTTCGAAGAAGTTGATTTTTCGCAGCTCAAGCTGGTGCGGACCAACCTCATACTTTCGGCTGAAAAACTTGCGCAAACCGGGTTTGCCGTCCGCGATATTTATGATTGCCTTGACGAATCTATTCGGGGATACCGTGCTTCAATAAAAAAACCATGAAACAAAAAAAGATCCTGGTAACCGGCGGCGCCGGATTTATCGGTAGTGCGTTTATACGGCTGGCTGATTCTCTCGGCATACAGGTGGCTGTGGTTGATAAACTCACCTACGCCGGAGATTATACCCGCATCAAAGGTTTAAAAAACATACGGTTTTACAAAAACGACATCGGCGATAAAAAATCAATCGCCGGCATACTCTCCCGCGAAAAACCTGAAGCCATCATTCATTTCGCCGCGGAAACCCACGTCGACAGGAGCATCCTTGACTCCGCAGTATTCGTCAATACCAATATTGCGGGAGTGCAGAACCTTATGGAAGCTGCCCGGGTAACAAACATCAAAAAATACATCCATATTTCCACTGACGAGGTCTATGGGGAAATTAAACGGGGGAGTTTCTCTGAATCACACCCGCTTGAACCTAATTCCCCGTATGCGGCCAGCAAAGCATCGGCAGACCTTCTGGTTAAATCATATATTCGCACCTACAATTTTCCCGCAATTATCGTACGGCCATCAAACAATTACGGCCCCTGGCAATATCCTGAAAAACTTATTCCCGTTGTCATCTATAAAGCTTTCCATAACCTTACAATACCCGTGTACGCCAAAGGTTTCAATATCCGGGAATGGCTGTATGTGGAAGATTGTGCTCAGGCGATATTAACGATACTGCTCAAAGGTACACTAGGAGAAACTTACAATATCGGCAGCGGCTGCGAAGAACGGAATATCGACGTCGTTAATGAAATACTTTCGATCATGAAAAAACCGCGCACCCTGATAGAATTTGTCAAAGACCGGCCCGGGCATGATTGGCGCTATTCGCTTAATTTTTCAAAGATTAAAAAACTGGGATGGAAACCGAAAATCAATTTTTCAGAAGGAATCGCGCGTACCGTCCTATGGAATCTGGAAAATCGCGCCTGGTTGGAAGACAAGGTTTCATACCTGCGATCATACTGGAAAAAAGTATACAAAAAAGGCGCTCAATGAATACACTGGTTCCTAAAAGAAATTTCGGCTGGTTACCGGACATCCCTGATACAAGGGATTATTTATACCGTGCCATAAAGCCGAAGGTCAGGCTTCCGGATACAATCGACCTTACGTGCGGATGTTCAGCCGTTGAAGACCAGGGTAATCTTGGCAGTTGTACCGCACATGCCTTAGCCGGCAACCTTGAATTCCTGGATAAAAAAATCGACTCTGTATATACCGATGTAAGCAGGCTTTTTATTTATTTCAACGAACGCGTTCTTATAAACACCGAAGACTATGATTCCGGGGCTTCATTACGGGACGGCATTAAAACGCTTAAGAAAATAGGCTATTGCTGGGAAACGTTGTGGCCGTATATACTCGAGCGTTTCGATGAAAAACCTCCCCAGCGGTGTTACCGGCAGGCACGTAAGCATGTAATCACCTCTTATCACCGGATCTCCGGCATTAACGAAATGCTCGTCTGCCTTGCGGAAGGATATCCGTTTGTATTCGGTTTTACGGTATATGAGAGTTTTGAAGACAGGAAAGTTGCGCGGACCGGCGTTGTGCCTATGCCCCGGAAAAACGAACGGGTCTTAGGCGGTCATGCGGTGATAGCCGTTGGGTTTAATCAGAAAGAAAAGCGCTTTCTTGTTCGCAATTCCTGGGGAGAGAAATGGGGTACACACGGTTATTGCACCATGCCTTTTGCGTACCTTGAAACCCTTGCCTCTGATTTCTGGACAATCCGAAAATAAACGCTTCACAAAAATTCTTTTAAGCAAACGCTGACTTTGCAGATGGCTTCGTAAAATCATTGTTCAATACGAGCATATCAAAAACATTATTTAATGAATCGAAATGAATACACCGCGCTTTCATAGAAGAAAGAAGAAGCTCAAAGTTATCGTTGTGGCGGGCGCCCGGCCGAATTTTATGAAGGTCGCGCCGCTTATCAGACAAATACGCTTAATGAAGGCACGCATTGAATTGAAATTTGTCCATACCGGACAGCATTACGATCGCAACATGTCCGGTATTTTCTTTGAAGAATTAGGCATGCCGCGGCCGGATATGCATTTGGGTGTCGGTTCCGGTACACATGGAGAACAAACAGCGGGAGTGCTGCTGGCCTTTGAAAAAATACTTTTTTCATTTCGCCCTGACGTGGTTGTGGTTGTCGGAGATGTAAATTCCACGCTTGCCTGCGCCCTGGCTGCATCTAAACTCGGGATAAAGATAGCACATATTGAAGCGGGATTACGAAGTTTTGACAGAAGCATGCCGGAAGAAATTAACCGGATCATGACCGACAAGATATCGGATTTTCTTTTTACCCCTTCCCGTGACGCAGACCGTAATCTTATCAAAGAAGGTGTTGCCCGTTCTAAAATATTCTTTGTCGGTAACATTATGGCTGATTCTCTCTTGGCCCATCGAGCTCAAGCACAAAGTTTACATGCCGAAAAAACGTTTGGTCTTACGAAAAATAATTATATCCTTGTTACCGCGCATCGCCCGGCTACGGTAGATACCAAAGAAACCCTGCATAAACTTCTTCAAGGATTGTCGCAGTTAAGCCGTAATCAACCGGTAGTTTTTCCCATGCACCCGCGCACAAAAAGCACACTAGCCAGTTTTGGTTTAACCGGGCTTGTTACGTTGGCGTCATCCGGCAATACTCCCTATGTACGGGGAAAAGTTCTTGCTCTGGAACCGTTGGGATATCTGCCATTCTTATCCCTGATGGCTTCGGCCTCGTTTGTGATCACGGATTCTGGCGGTATACAGGAAGAAACAACTATTTTAAAAGTCCCCTGCCTGACATTCAGAGAAACAACTGAACGCCCGATCACTGTCACCCAGGGAACCAATACGGTCCTTGGACTAAATCAAAACAGGCTCCTGAAGGAATCGAAAAAGATTTTGAACGGCACCTACAAGAAGACGGGAAGGATCCCCGAACTTTGGGATGGCCGCACAGCTCAGAGAATTCTTCGTATTTTGCTAAAACAGAATTATTCTTACAAGTCGTAAGGGAGGATACCATGATTTCCGTTATAATGCCGATGTTTAACGAGTCATCGACGATCCGTCATTCAATAGAAACTATGTATAAAGCTTTACGCGTCCTCAAAGACGACTGGGAGCTCATACTTATTGATGATGGGAGCACCGATAACTCGCGGGAACTGGCCTTACAAATGATGCGAGATTATCCCCGGTTCCACGTATTCGGATATGAGAAGAACAAAGGCAGAGGCAGGGCTTTACGCGAAGGTTTTGCTCACGCACGCGGCGATATTATCGTCACTACGGAAGCGGATTCTTCCTGGGGGACAGAGTTGGTTATTTCTTTAATTACGGGGCTTCAGAATGATCCCGATTGCGATGTGCTTATTGCTTCGCCGAATTTGCCCGGCGGCGGCTATAAAAATGTCCCGTTAGTTCGAGTTCTTATAAGCCGTATCGGTAATGCGATACTCAAGGCTGCATTTTCACAAGAGCTTACCATGACCACCGGAATGATGCGAGGCTACAAAGCTGCGGCCATCAAATCGCTCGACCTTGAAAGCGACGGCAAGGAGATCCATATTGAAATATTGTCCAAGGTTTTGGCGCTTGGACTCGTGGTAAAAGAAATTCCCGGTGTGATAGATTGGAGCCTGCAGCAAAGCAAGAAAGTTAAACGGCGTTCCACGTTAAAGATCAGGCGGACAGTGCTTTCGCATCTTTTGTTCAGTTTTATCGAAGCGCCCATCCTTCTTTTAGGAGCCACCGGTCTAGGCTCGATAGCCCTGGGTATCCTTTTCGGCTTGATCCTTATCTATACCCGATTTACTTCGCAAGAGGACTTGAGCAGGCCGCTCATTAATTTAACCATTCTGCTTATTATAACCGGCACACAGTTGCTTATTTTCTGTTTCTTGGCGTATCAAAACAAACGAACGCAGAATCAGATCGTGCGCCTACAGCGGGATATCCGTTTTTCAAAAAAATAATCGTAACCTATGTGCGGGATAGCTGGTATTTATCATTTCAATACGGGGCGCAACGTTGACCCTGTTCTTCTGCAAAGAATGGCCGATGTCATCAAACATCGCGGGCCTGACGGAGAAGGTTTTTATTGTAACGGGCCTGTCGGTCTCGCCCATAGGAGACTGGCGATAATCGATACTTCAAAGAGCGGCAGCCAGCCGATCTTCAATCGCGACAAAAGCCTTGCTATCGTATACGTGGGAGAAGTATATAATTTCAAGGAATTAAAAGAAGGCCTTATAAACCGCGGGCATGAATTTTATACCCATACCGACACAGAAGTTGTGCTTCACCTTTATGAAGAATACGGCCCCGCGTGTGTCCCCATGCTTAATGGCATGTTCGTTTTCGCTCTCTGGGATACCAGGAAACAGGAACTGTTCCTGGCCAGGGATAGGCTCGGAATCAAAGTGCTGTATTATTACAGGAATACGAATAGTTTTATTTTTGCATCAGAGATCAAACAGCTTTTTCAGGCTGATGAAGTATCTGCTCAGCTGAATCCCTTTACCTTAGCCGATTTTATGACCTTCCAGAATGTTTTGGATGATAAAACGTTCTTTAATGACATTTATAAGCTGCCGGCGGGACATTATCTGACCATACGACAGGGAGGAGAGCCCGTTCTAAACGCCTATTGGGACGCTCGCTTTTCAAAGACAGAACACCGTGAACCATGCGATTATCTGGCGACCTACGGCCGCCTGCTGGAAGATTCTGTAAAAAGGCATCTGGTTTCGGATGTAGAAGTCGGCTGTTATTTAAGCGGCGGATTCGACTCATCAAGCGTTGCTTATTTGGCGGCTCAACAACTTACCTATCCGTTACACACCTTTACCGGAGCTTTTATTGAACGGAAAAAATACGATGAACGGGATTGTTCCCGTGAACTAGTAAAAAAAATAAGCGGTGTTGCTCATGAGATAGTTATTACTGCCGATCAGTACGCCGGCAATCTGGATAAAGTGATGTATCACTTGGATGAGCCAACCCTCGGCTCAGGGGCTTTTGCCCAATATGAGGTAGCCAAACTTGTCGGAAACAACGTGAAAGTCGTTTTGACCGGCCACGGAGGCGATGAGCTTTTTGCAGGCTATCCGGTGTTCAAAGCCCTCCAGTACAAAAAAGCTTTTCGGAAAAATCCTCTTTCTCTTATCAAACTATTGCAAGAAAATGCTAACGATGAATTTATGCGGCTCCTGTATTTTCTTATTTTCCCCGCATTCATGAAAGAAGTCGGATATGGGCTTTTTATCATGTTCGGAGATCGCCAGCGCCGGAAGATATTCACGGCAGATTTTCTTAAAAAAATTAAAGGGTACGACCCGATGGATGGCTTACGGTCGATTATTAGCCGCAGCGGCCTTAAAGATGATGATCTCATTGAATATCTCTACCTCAAAACATACCTGCCCACCTTGTTTATCCAGGAAGATAAGATGGGCATGGCTCATTCCATTGAAGCGCGGACTCCTCTTTGTGACAACGAAATGGTAGCGTTTGCCACGTCAGTTCCGCTCATCCATAAACTTAAGCATAATTCCTTGAAGTTCTTGACCAAAGAATACATGCGGGGGAAATTACCCGATCTAATCTACCGCCAGCCCAAAAAAGGTTTTCCCACACCGCTTGTGCAATGGTACCGGGGGGAACTTAAAGAGTTCGCATATGAAGCCCTGACCGGCGAGAAGATCACGCATCGGAATATCTTTAATACACCGTACCTTAAAAAATTCCTGGATAATTTCTGCGCCAGAAAAAGCGACACACTGTATGACTACGCCATAGCAAACAAAATCTATTCGTTAATCGCCGTCGAATATTGGTTCAGGGCTTTTATTGACACCACAACCACATCAAACTAATGAAAAAAATAATTTTTGTTAATCCACCGCTTACTTTAAAAGAACGATACAGTGAATTCAGCCTTGGCGGCACAGTCATGCCGCCTTTAGGTCTGACGAACCTTGCCGCAATCACCAGGAAACAAGGGTATGAAACGCTTATTATAGACGGCGAGGTCTCTCAACACGATGAATCGGGATTAGTCGACCAGATCATTTCCTTAAAGCCTGATTACGTGGGGATTACCGCGGTAACTCTTTCTATTACAAAAGCGGCAACGATCGCTTCCCTGATCAAAGAAAAAAATCCCGCCATTACAATTATCCTCGGAGGGCCGCATGTAACCGCAGTCCCCGAGAAAACGTTTACCAAATTCCCGGCTTTTGACATCGCAGTACTTGGGGAAGGCGATTGTACCATTTGCGAGTTGCTCGATGCATTGGACAAAAAGGCTGGTATATCCGGCATCAAAGGCATACTTTTCCGACACAAGGGAGGTTTGACAATTACTCCTCCCCGGGAACTTATCCCGAATCTCGATGATCTCCCGCTTCCGGCATGGGACCTTTTGCCGGAAATTAAAAAGTTTTACCGTCCGCCGATAAACGCGTTTAACAAATTTCCCGTTGGTTACCTCGTGACTTCACGAGGCTGCTTCGGAAGATGCATTTATTGCAGCAGGGCGGTTTATAAAAATAAGGTGCGGTTCTATTCCGCGGAATATATCGTCACGATGATCCAGGACCTTCAGAAGAATTTCGGCGCACAAGAGATATTCTTTGACGATGATGAATTCCTGGTTGACAGAAAACGCATCGAGCGGTTGGCAGTTCTTTTACAAGAAAAGAATATCCGGATTTCCTGGTCCTGCCTGTCGCGCATTAAAAAGGTCGATCCTCCGCTCTTAGCGCTCCTCAAGAAAATGGGGTGTTGGCAAATAAGCTTTGGCATTGAAAGCGGCGACCAGGAAGTGTTGAATTTTCTAAAGAAAGACACGACACTTACTCAGATCGAAGGAGCGCTGCGTGCAACGCAAAAGGCAGGGATCAGGACAAAAGGTTTCTTTATGATCGGCCATGCCGTTGATACGCATGAAAGTATTCAGAAAACAATTGCCTTTGCCAAACGAATTGCTTTAAATGACCTGCAATCGAGCGTTTTTACCCCCTTGCCGGGTTCAGAAATATACCAGACCGCCCATCAGTACGGCACTTTCGATGATACCTGGGAACGCATGAACTACTGGAATGTGGTTTTTACTCCCCGCGGCCTTACCGCAGCGGATTTGACCGGTTATCAACGTAAACTTTTTACGGAATTTTATTTCAGGCCGCAGATTATTTTGGGATATCTGCGTTTTATGAAAAATCCCTATCAGCTTAAAAGTATTTTCAGGGCGTTTATTGCTTTCCTGAAATTTGTTTTCTGGCCCCGGAAATCCGCCACACAACGGGATACGCAATGAAAAATATACTTTTACTCAATCCGCCGGCGCACGGCATAGTTTTGAGGGACAAATACTGCTGCAGTTCTTCAAAAGCCAATTACTTCTGGCCGCCGATCGATCTATTAGTGCAAAGCGGCATACTCTACGGCAAACACCAGGTTACAGTGTATGACGCAATAGCCCGGCACGTGCGTTTTGAGGAGGCTTTTGATTATGCGGTATCGTCTCAACCGGACGTCGTTATCTTCTTGACCGGCTCTGCAACCTGGAAATCGGATATGGATTTCATCAAAAGACTCAAAGAGAATACCGGAGCTCGCACCGTCGCGATAGGCGGCAATCTGCTGAGCCTCGGCCTCGATATGATGCGCACGCATGATTTTCTTGACGCTATTTTACTGGATTTTACCAGTTCGGCTATTCTTGATTTTATCCGGGGAGACTTTACAGGGCCCATCCGGGATATGATCATCCGCCATCAAGGATCAATTCTAAAACTTACTACCGCCGATAAAGTCGGGTCCCCGGACATTGTGGAATATCCGGTTCCCCGGCATGAACTTTTCCCCTTAAAAAACTATATCTTCCCGCTGGCACGAAAATTCCCTTTCGCTAATGTGATAACCGATTTCGGCTGCCCGTATAATTGCCGCTTTTGCGTTTGCGAAATGCTTTCTTATAATAAACGTTCTTTAAAAAACATAACCCAGGAGCTTCAATATATTAAATCATTGGGTATCCCCGAACTTTTTATAAATGATTTTTCTTTCGGGGTGCAAAAAGAGCACGGGCTGGCTGTTTGTGAGGCTATGATCTCGAATACGTTTTCTTTCAGCTGGTCATGCCAGGCGCGGGTGGATATCGATAGGGAGCTTCTCAAAGCCATGAAAAGTGCCGGCTGCCATACAATTCAGTTTGGTGTTGAAAGCGGTTCCCAGAAAATTTTGGACATGTATGCCAAAGGAATAACAAAAGAGCTTATCAGCGAAACCTTCGCTTTCTGCAGAAAAATCGGGATCCGTACATCCGGATATTTTATTTTCGGCTTACTTGGAGAAAAAGAAGAGGATTTACGCGCAACGCTTGATTTTGCCTTGGAACTTGATCCTGATTTTGCCGCTTTTTCCATTGCCATGCCGAGAGAAGGAACCAGCCTTGAGAAAAAAGCAAAAGAAACCGGAATTATTGACGGGTCCATGATTGAAACCGATACCACGCAAGGATCGTTATTTGAAACTGAAACTTTACCGGCCCGGTTGGCCTTGCAGTATCGAAATCAGGCATTACGGTCATTTTATTTCAGGCCGCAGTATATCGCACGCCGGCTTCACGGCATTGGTTCCTACTACGAACTAAAAAATAACCTTCAACAGGCATTTGCCTTATGCAAAAATGCATTTAAGAAACCCCGGGACGATTCACAATCATGAATGCAAAAAAGATTTCTCTACTACTGGGAATCGGTATACTCTGCAGCCTGGCTCTGTCAGTAAGACTGTGGGGGATTAATTTTGGTTTACCGGGATTATGCAACCCTGATGAGAATTTGTTTGTCGAAGGCGCCTTAAAGGTTGCTTCCGGGAACCTTGAACCAGCGACCTTCCGTTCAGGAAATCTAATCTTCTACGTTCTGGCTTTTGTTTACGGGGCTTTGTATTCGCTGCTTAAAATTTTTGGCATTGTAAAATCATCCGGCGACTTCCTGGTAACGTATTACTGCGTAAACCCAACGGTTTTATTTATTGTAGGGCGCCTCACTATGGCCATCATCAGTTGTTTGGGCATTCTCTTAACCTATAAACTTGGTTCAAGGATATTCAACACAAGAACCGGCGTTATCGCTGCTATCTTACTCATATTCTCATATGTTCATGTCCAGCAGGCGCATTTTATAAAAGAAGACATGCTTGCCAGTTTCTTTCTGCTTGCTTCTTTCTTGAGCCTTACCCCCTTGCTGACAAAAGACAGCCGTTGTCCGCAAGCCCGCTGCTATGGATGGGGAGGACTATTCCTGGGGCTTGCTATTGCCGCTAAATACACGAGTTTTGTCGGACTTGCTTTTTTAGCAGCCTTTCATTTCTTAACGGACCATCAAAAAAACGTATCGAAACGTTTTTTTGCCAAGTGGTTTATCGTTTCCCTTATCTGTGTGGGTATCGGTTTTTTCCTTGGAGAACCGTTTGCTCTTTTACAGTATAAACGTTTTATACGTGATTTTTTCAATACCGCGTCAAGCCCTGCCTTAGGCTTAGATAGGGGCTGGCAACCCTCGTGGCTTTTTTACATAACGGAACATTTGAAAAACGGAGTGGGGATATTCACCGAAATAGCTATCGGCTTTGGGATTATGCTAGCGGCAAAAATCGATATGCGAAAAACAATGCTCCTGATTTGTTTCCCGGCCTGTTTGCTTATCGTATTGAATACGTATAAACCGCACGCCTCGTATTATATGGTCCCGGCAATACCATTTTTGCTTATTTTTGCCGGATTATTTTTTGACCGGATTTTCTTAAAGATACAAAACCCCGGGCTGCGAATAGGTATATTCATTGCAGCGATAAGTATCTACGTGAGCACTTCGGTTTTTGACACGGTACGTCTGGATTATCTTTTATCAAGACCGGACACAAGAATGCTAGCCAGTGCATGGATACAACAGAACATTCCGCATGATTCGACTATTTTTGTCGAAGGCTCTTACGGAGCAATTATTGCAGGGGGGCCGCCGCTTGAGTCTAACATAAAAGCGCTTCTCAGAGAAATGAGCTTTGTTAAGCAGCACGGAGGACAGGGCCTGCTTTGGGATGCTAAGATCAATTACGCTGGCAAGACTCCGCAGATAGTCCGGTACGATTTATATAAAGGAATCTCTTTAACCAAAAATGATGTAACGGAAAATACCACTGAATATGTCATTATTTCAGGATATTACAACTTTGCCAGCGGATACCTGCTTATGAGCCTTGAAGAGCGCAGAGATACTCTTGAACTGCTTACAAAGCACTATGCGTTGATTAAGACTTTTGTTCCCTATCCGAATATGGACGAAACACCGCACCTCGTGCTGATGGATTTTAATACATTGCGCACCATTGATTTCTTCGGCAAACAAAGAAACAATGTACTGCAAGGACCGACAATTGAAATTTACAAAAGAATATAACATAATCGATACGTTGGCGTGTGAAGCTGAAGAGTCCTGTTGCGATGTGCAGCCTTTTGCCGGTCATTTCATGTGGCGGGCGGAAGAATTCAAACACCTTTTTGTTCAAGCTGGTATGCCTTCATGGGGACAGGTTCTGGAAGTCGGATGCGGCAATGCTTTTAATGCGGCTCTCATTGCCAGGTTTGCTGAAAAAGTATATGCCACAGACTTGCAGCGTATGGATCAATCAACCGAATCTCCGGGCATAGAAAAAGCCGGGTGCCTGCTTAAAAAACTCTCGATCAATAATTGTTCGCTGATTTCATCAGACGCCCAACAGTTGCCATTTAAAGATAATCTGTTCGATGTTGTCTATTCCAATTATACCCTTGAACACGTGCATAATAAGTCTTTGGCCGTGCGTGAAATGATCCGGGTCGTAAAACCGGGAGGAAGCATATTTGCTACTGTCCCGAATTTTGTTGAACGGCTGACCTACATCCCGCTTTATTATGCGTATGTATTACGACGCTCCTTCTACCACATCGGCAAACGATGCAGGGGATTTTCGCAAAAAAAGACTCCTCAGAAAGATATGCAAAACGGAATTGTTTCGATCATGGACCCCCGCATCGCATGGAAAGGGAACCCCAATTTCCCCTTCCCCGATATACATGGGCAATACCGATCCTTTAGGCACGAACTTGTTTCTTCGTCTTTTCCTACATGGTCGGGTCTCTTTGATAAAAAACAGGTACGTATAAAAAAGATATTTACAACGATATCTATTCCCTGGCATTTGATATCACTGATACATCCAAAATTACCCCTCTGGGTTTATAAGAAATCGCATATCGTACAAAGAAAACTTGGCGCTGTGCCCGTTCTTAATCTGCTCGGGCATAACCTGGTTTTACAGTATGTGAAAGAATCATGATGAAAATACTTTTACTGAACCCGCCCTATTGCATGCCCGGTGATAATCCGGATACGATTTTAAAGAAAGGATTCTTCCTGCCGCCGCTTGGGCTTGCATCTATCGCTGCTTACTTAAAGAAAAACGGCATGCAGGTCAGATTGATGGATCTCTTCAACTGGGATTGGAAACGAGTCGAAGCCCTGGTACAAAATGATGATTCCGATATCATAGGAATCACCTGTGTTACAAACCAGCATATGAATAGCAGATACCTGGCGGAAATGTTCAAGCACGGGCCTCGAAAACCCCTGGTAGTGTTTGGAGGGCCCCATGCCACCCATTTAGATGAGCAGGTAGCAATGAACTTTCCGCTTGATTATGTTGTCAGGGGTGAGGGAGAAGTCACCTTTTTAGAGCTTATCCGTTGTCTTGAAGCAAAAGAACAACCGCATCAAGTCCCGGGATTAACCTTTAAAGAAGGAGAAACGGTTTTTAAAACTCCCGAACGGGATTTGATCGATGATTTGGATGATCTGCCGTTCCCCTGCTACGATGATTTGGATATGCGTGAGTATATTCCTTATTTAACCTATGAACCGTTTCTTGGATCCGGGAATACCGGAAAGATCACCTATCCGCTTTTAACCGCGCGCGGCTGCCCGAACCGGTGTAATTTTTGTTCATGTCCATTGTTATGGGCAAAAAAAGTCCGTTTACGAAGCCCCGGCAGCGTAATACAAGAACTGATATCGTTGAAAGCAAAAGGCGCCGAACATATACAGATTTCCGATGATACGTTCTTATTGAACCTGGAACGAGTCAATGAAATCAGCAGGTCGATCATCAAGAATAATCTTCAGATCAGCTGGACGGCGGCGGGAAGGGTTAACCCGGTCAGCGTTGAGACATTGTCGCTGATGAAAAAGGCAGGGTGCGCGCGTATTTGTTTCGGAGTTGAATCAGGTTCTAAGCGCATACTTACGAATATCAATAAGAACATCACGATCGATCAAATAACCAACGCCTTTGATATTTCGCGGAAATCCGGCCTTGAAAACCTTGCTTTTATAATGATCGGCAATACCGGAGAAACTAGCGCAACGGTACAGGAAACCATCGATGTTTTAAAAAAATGCAATGCTGACGATGTCATTATCGGGATAACCCAGCTTTTTCCCGGTACTGACCTGGAAAAATACGCCACGCACAAAGGCTATATCACGGATGATTACTGGCTTCATAATCGATTTGCGCCGCTATTCGATCAAGAACTCGATGCTGTAACGCTTTCACTCTATGCCGATAAAGTTTTATTTTCCGATTATATGCGAAAAAAGCATTATATAAAAGCCCTCCGGGTATTTATAAATAGCGGTTTAAAATCAATCCTTCATATGACCGGAACCTATGCGTTGGCTCGCAGTATCAAGAACAGGCTGCGAGCTTCGGCTATTCTTGCTGGCATAAAAAAATACGGTATTTCGATGCACAGCTGTCAAACCTGGCGGGAATTCCTGCAGAGAATAAACGATCGGAGTTACATTATCGCAAGCTTTATCTTCGCCAGATTATGCAATAAGCCGCTCATCCAGGTTGCCGGAGATAGCCATATTTTTACTTTCAAAAACAAGTTCCCGTTCATCGTGCATTTTTTAGGATCTGCTACGATGTACAATTTAAACAAAGAAAAAAGCAGCACGCGATCAAACGAGAAACTCTTTGCAATAGCTCGCAGGATAAATACGAAGCGGGATATCCTGATGCTGGTATTCGGTGAGATAGATTGCAGGATCCACATATATAACCAGTTCGAGAAAAACAACAGGAAGTATTCTATACCCCAGTTAATTCAAACAACAATCGCCCATTACGCACAGGTGCTTGAAAAACTTACAAACCAAGGCATACCTTTTTGCGTTTACGGCATCCCTCCCGCAAGCAGACAGGAGAATTTTTATAAATATCCGTACTATGCTTCAATGGAAGAACGCAGTAAAATAAATAAGGAATTCAATACGGCTTTAAAAGATTTCTGCAAAGATAAGGGGTATCCCTATATCGATATTTATGCATACGTTACCGATGAGAATGGCTTTGCTAAAATCGAATATCTGTTGCCTGATACGGTACATTTGAAATCCAGCATCGCTGCCTTTGTCGATCATGCAATAAGCAGGCGTATCAAACATACACATTAAACGGGAGAAATTAATGTCGGATATCACCTATTTAGACCATACCCTGATCAAAAAAATCATCAAAAATTGGCAATTCCCTGAGACATTCGTTGAAACCGGCACCTACCGCGGTAACTCCGTACGGGGGGCCCTGCGATTCTTTTCCACAATCCATACTATTGAGTTGAGCCGCCAATGGTATGAGTCTGCGCTTGAACAGTTCAAAAACGAGAAAAAGGTTATCTGCCACCACGGTGACAGCGCAGAGGTTTTAAAGAAACTCTCCGCAGAGATTCATGAACCGGTTTTTTTCTTTCTTGACGCACATTATTCGGGAGGAAGCACTGCCAGAGGAAAAGAAGAGTGCCCTCTTTTGCGCGAACTTGAGATCATCAAGGAGAGAAAAACGGCCGATATTATTCTGATCGATGATGCCGATACCTTCGGCAAGAAGGCTACATTCGGAGTAGCCGGAAGCAGTGTTTATCCGCAATTCGAAGGTGATTGGCACAACATCAATATCCCCGCGATAAAAAAAGTGCTCGGCGATAGGGGTGATAATTTTATCTGCAAAATTAATTATTTCCAGTTGCTTATCGTAACGAAACAAAAGCGGATCGACGTCATGATCTTTTCGCTCAGATTTTTTATTGAACGGGTAAAACGCTATCTAAAACGCATTACGGGGCTCGTTCTTTCCCGATTAAAGGCTCCGGTCAAAAAACCATCGGTGTAAGAAAAAGAGGATCCATGGATCAGGTTTTAAAAGAAGATGTTCAGAACGCACCGGGAAATTATCTCTTCCTAATACTTGCTAATTTCCTGAGCGCCGGTTTTTCGTTCTTCATAGCGTTCATGTTAACCCGATCTATGGGGAAAGAAAATTACGGCAAATACGGCATTCTGCTTTTTGTGGTGCAGAGCCTGCTCCTTCTTTCGTCGACGTGGATACTCAACTCAATCTTACGGTTCGGCAGAGAAGAGTTCGAGCTTGATAAAACCGTTCAAAAAACCCTGGGCGGATATACGGCGGTATCGGCAGCGATTTACCTGATCACAAGTGCCACAGTCTTCTTTTTCAGGAACCAGATCGGCACCTACATCGGGATTACATCCCGGCACGTACTGTATATGCTTATTTTTACTTTTTTTTCACTGGCCAATGTGTCCCTGATGAATGTTTATCAGGCTACCAGAAGAATGGCTACCTTCGGGATCATGCAGCTAGCCGACAAGATATTGTTTCTTCTCACTATTTTCATTATACTGGCGGGTTTTAAATATTTCGATATGCATCTGCTCGTATGCGCGCTTATCCTTTCTTCGGGATTGCTGCTGGCAATAAACCTTACTGTACTATTCAAGAACGGCCTTTACCGGTTATCCTTCGATGCGGGCTTTCTGAAAAATATGCTCGGTTTTTCTTTGCCGCTTTTACTTTCTTGCATTATGTCTCACTTCGGGATCTGGTTCGGAACCCTGGTCATTAATCAGCTGATGGGAAAATCATCGGCCGGCTCGTATTATCTTGCCAATCAAATCAATGTTTTGTTCGGCGCGATCATTGTGC